>Ga0325403_1000116_pt1 | contig 42518 bp, 18 predicted proteins | sample PopdelMetagenome_19_FD_205665 | JGI IMG/M metagenome (GOLD analysis project Ga0325403, IMG submission 205665) | Populus deltoides microbial communities from Bellville, Georgia, United States - Xylem-PdKOR-R4 | ecosystem: Host-associated > Plants > Phyllosphere > Stem > Wood/Secondary xylem... | reverse complement strand
GAACAGCAGCTTTGCTTTGTTTGCGCAGTTTCACTGGCACAAACCGCAACAATTTTTTGTTGCCGCGATTCTAGTGCTCTAAAACACCGTTTTGAAGTGCAGTTAAACTTATTTTTTAAAATGTTTTTTGATGTAAACATGTGTATTTCTACAGAATCAGAGAATAGAATCTGTAATAGGCTAAATGGAGAGTAAGTGAAGCTGATAGAAGATAGAAGAAAACCTGTTCAGTTCCATTTTGCCTTGGATCATCTCCATCTCCATCTAATACATACATTAGTGTCCCATATAAATAATAAGCCGCTTCTTGGGCGTGCTTATGGCTATCCCATGGTAATATTACAACAATCGGATTGCGCCGCTTGGACGCATGTCGGGTTTCATAACTTGTAACTGTTCTACTGAGTGTCTGTTTATCTACACAGTAATGCTGTGTTGTAAAAAGATGTTTTTTCAGGCAGAACGCAGTTTGAATGGCGTGGAGAGAGACGTGGCCTCATTAGATCTTTGATTAACTAGACCTTTTGGCATTCATTGTTCAATTCATGATGCGGTGCATCTTCACCATCGCCACCGTGCCGCCGTTACTGTCTATCTCCATTTCGAATACCATTCACCCCATCACTACTGCCGCCACCCGGTTGCCGCAACCGCAATTGCATCCCATCCTCCTCCACCTCCATATCCCCACATAATTCCCTCCCTCTTTTCACACCAACCTCCACCCCAAAAATCCTCGCTCCATCCCCCCCGTCCTCCTTCATCGGCAACAAATCCAACACCTTCCTCACCTCCTCCTCCTCCTCCTCCTCCTCTCGCAAATTCTCAAAATCCGACACCAAACTAAAAATATTACCACACAAACTCTTCATCTCCGTCAACTCCCCTTTTAACCGCACATTCTCCTTCCTCAACCTCTCATTCTCATCCAACAACTCCAATGACAACCCCGGCGAAGAACTCCTCGTCGGTATCACTACTTGCTCATCCGATGAAGAATTCGACGACGTTTTTATCACTTTCACCGCCGCCGGTGCTGCCACCACTTGCGCCGCCGGTGCCACCAGTTTCCTCCTTTGTATTTCACACAACAAATTCTTTTCTCCTTTGCGAAAACATTCATTCGAAAACTCCCATCGATCCGGTACTACCTTCCTAAATCCCTGCAAAAAAACCCCAAAAGAAGAATTAAATATAAAATTAAAACTTTGCCTAATTTCTACTAGGTTTTTTTTTTACCTAGCAAAAATTTAGAAAAAATAAAACATACATAAGTATTTAATTGGCGAACGAAGCTAGAGAAATTGTTGTGCTTAAAGAATTTAGGGAGCAAATCTCTGGAGAAAAGGGTTGGATTCCAGACTACAAAAGAGGAACCATCTTCATTCCAAGAAATCACATCGTCAATGGTGTGATCATCTACTATTTTAAATGTTTTTGTCAGAAATGGTGTTGGTATTGATCTTGATGTTTCTCCTCCAGCTACTGCTGCTAGTGGGGATGTTGGAGTTTCCCCGCTGTTTTGCTCAGCCGGTAACGGTGACGCCATCTCCGTTAGTTAAGGTGTAGAAGGTTCGGTTTCGTTGAGGGGATTTTCTATGGAAGGGAAGGAGAGGAGAGTGAAGGAAATAATGGAGGGACAGAGAAATAGAGAGGGTGGAAAGAACATTCTTCTAGGTAAGTGACCGCATTTAAAAAAATATGAATAATAATTTATAAAGGAACACATGATAGAAAAATAATTAGGAATTTAGTTGCAGATATATTTGTGATATCCGAGGAAGCACTAGGCGATTTAGGGCGTGTTTAATAGTATGGTTATTAATGTTTTTTAAAAAGTTTTTATGTTAAAATATATATTAATAATTTTTTTTATTTTTTAAAAATTATTTTTAACATCAGTATATCAAAACAATCCAAAACATACAAATCATATTTAATTTTAATAATAAAAAAAATTCAAAATTTTTGAAAACACAACCACAACCACGTTCCCAAACATAGTCTCAACTGTCACTGTTACTATTTGTGATTTCTGTTCATGGGCTGTTATCAATTTCCTATTAAAAAACAATAATTTGTATATTCATAAATAACCAGTTTTCTGTTAATTAAAATACAATTTATATAAATAACATATAATATATTAAATTGTAAACGACAGATACATACTTGAAATGAGATAATATTTTATTAAAAATTAAACTAATTACACATTAATCCATAATTATCATAACACATAATAATATATAATTATATCTAATAATCTTTTTATCTCGTCTAACTCGAGATCAGATTTGTAATATCCATGTAGGTCAAAAAAGGATTAATATAATCTCAACTCGTGCATGAATCTAAGTCGCTCATGAATGGATCTGGGATACTTGTGGACGTGCTTGGATGGTGAGGGTAATCGGTGGTGGTTGGCTAGGCCGGAAAAATCCAACACTCTCCGCTAGCAGAGAGAAAAAGCTTGGTTGTCGCGAGTTTTGATAGAGAAAGAAAAGTGTTTTCAGGTTGTTAAGAGATATTTTTGAAGATAAAAAAAGAGATCTTAACCGGTTGTAGGAAAGGAGAGAAAGAGAGAAGATCTCTAGTTTTCAGTTCGAAACAAATTATAGATAGTATTTGCAACTCTTTAAGTGTGTTAGTTTTTTTTTTTAAAAAAAAAAGTTTTAATTATGCTATTTTTTTTTTATTATGTTAAAAAGCTGAAAAAAACTTGTATAAAAAACAAGAATTTACGTCCTGTCTCTTCAAGAAACTTCTCATTAATTTAAAATATAGTTTTTGTTTTTTAAGATAACTAATATTTTTTTTATTTGTTTTTACCTGTAGAAATATGAGTGAAGGGAAAATCATTTTCCTTTTTAAATTTTAAATAAAAAATAAAAAAATATGTTCAATTTATATTTGAGGTTTAAATAGTTTATATATTTTACTCTTGAATTCACAAGCTTGAGTTTAAATAGTTTATATAAAAAAACTTTTGTATTTAAATTTAATCTTAAGAATACCGTTTTATTTATGATTTGTGTAAGAAGAAAACAACAATTATCATAAAAGGAAGTGGGTTTTTGTTTTTTTTGTTACGAAATGTTTTTTAGAATGTTTTTCATTTAAAAATATTAAATTAATATTTTTAAAATATTTTTAATATGAGAATGAAAAAATTTAAAAATATATTATTCTAATATATTTTTAATTATTTTTTAAAAAATACACTGTATTACAATAACAAATACAAACAAGGTTTCAAATAGAAAACATGTAGGATGAATGCTAAAAAAATAATTTTTGTTGTTTAATTTTTTAAAATTATTTTAATTTACTAATATTGAAAATTAATTATAATAAATAAAAAAAATCATTTTAATATATATATATATATATAAATATTTTAAAAAAAACAAATATTATCCCAATACCGATACTTTATAGTTTGGCGTAGAAGACGTAGAAAGGGGTGCTTCTTCTTGTTTTTCCTACCTAGGCAAAGGCAAAGACTTTGAAATAGCTTTCATTAATATTAAAAAAAGCAGACTTTGGAACTTGGAAAACAATTTCTAATGAATCTCCTCTCTTGACCAGACCCTTCACAGTGCCGATGGCTTCCGTTTCATCGAACAGGATTCGATACACCCAAAATTGCTTAAAAGACACTTCTCGATCCTTTAATTTTATAAAAAGAAGTTAAAATGTTGGCGACAAATAATAATCCTCCCTTAGTAACTAAAATTCGATCTCAATTAATGATTATTGTCGGTATATATTATTGTTTATAAGCTTTGTTGTTGTTGTTATTATTATTATTATTATTATTATTATTATTATTATTATTATTAATATGGGTGTCCGAGCTAGTATGTAAGCACCTCAATTAATTCGACGGACCCTAAAATTAATAACCATGTAAGCCTCTAGTGGCTCTGAGGTTTGTGGGACTCTAACTGGTGATCTCTAGAGAGCAAACTTAGGGTCTGACTAGTTGAGTTACATCCCTCAGGATTATATAAACATCATTTTTAATGTTGCACATTGTGAAGAGTCGCGACGATATCATCCACTCTTGGAATGAATCTGTAAATCAGAAAATGAGGTAGACACATATTTCTTGTCTTTTATTAATGGAAAGAGAAAATAAGAGTCGTCACCAAGTATTTTAATCACTAAAAACCCTAACTAGTTTTAGAGATCAGATATAAAAACGTTACAGGAGACATGCAAAGACGTCAATAGCATTTTTTTAGTTGCTTTTGCTTTTTCTTTTTGGATTTTTTGAAAATTTATCAAAACATTAGGCAGCATCACTTAAATTAAAACGATTCTCTTAATAAAAAGACTACAATTGAAATTATATTTTAAGATTATTCAAAAATAAAACTAATTTTAATTAACATCCAACTTGGAAGTCCCAATTAAACATTAGTTTTTTTTCTTCAAAAATTATTAGAATTGGAAGTATATTATTGAGATTACTAAAGAATAAAATCTAATCTCACTTAATTAATGCATAGATGTATTGCTAATGATTTTTGCTCACAACATTATTATTTTAGTTTCTAATTTTGCTAGTGACCAAGAAATCGATATATTTACCCAGTCTATATATCGCACTCGTTAATTGACCAACTCCCACAGAGTTTTCTAAGTCTTCGTTCTTGTGCTTTGGAAAATTCCAAAGATGAATCGCCCAAAGATTATTCTTCTTTGTTTTTCTATGATGTTAGGCAAAAAAAAAAAAAAAGAAATTTATCCTAAAACAGGTTCAACCAGTCATGAATTCGTTGATTTTTTTATATTAAAACAATATTATTTTATTAAAATAGGCTTAACCAATCTAAGTTGAGTTTTATTTCAAATCATTTTGTATGCTGACGTGATAAAATCCTAATCTAGCGGATTAATTAACAATTTGACTAACTCAGTAAAACTCGGATAAAAACTAGTCGAGTTATTTCTAAGAAATTTAAAAAAACTAAAATAATATTGTTTTGAATAAAATAATTGACTTGATAACTCTAGAATTAACCCGATAATCTAATAACCAGAGCTCTAAACTAGACCAGACTCGAACCGGGTCCCCAGCTATGAAACTTACATGACCACCATGTTTTTGAGATGTCCAAAAGAAAAAACATAGCAACTACGTTTTTGTCAGATTGCAATTTATGAATTCAGTGATATGGCATGATCCACAAACTTAACAAAATGGCAACCTTTTGTTCCTGATGCAATCTCCACCGGTTTTTTTTTTCCCTTCCCTTTTCTATTTTATGAGAAGGGCAAAGATTTTATGGGCTGTTTCCTGAATTCCAGAAGAGGGATCCTTTTCATGTAGACATTCCTCTGTTTTATCTAATAATCCTATCAGTCAACCTTTTCTTTGCAACATGTTGTGAGAAGTCACTTTCTGGAAGAAGATAACAACAAGAATGTCCAAGATAGGAGGCACATGCTCCCATTCATGAGATAAATACTCTTATCTATTTCTACTGGTTCATATTTTTAACCCTAACTATATCCTGATGAGCATCTCTACTTGTTGGAATTCAGGAGTCTTCTGGTTGTAGGCTAGAGATGGCAGAGAAAGTGTGATTTCTCAAAATTCCATCATTGACTGTTGTGACCGGGGACTTGTCCTTTACAGAAGATCAAACAGTTTTGGAAGTGAACAGTTGGTCGAGAAAACGCCAAGTCGATGCTTTTAGCATCTCCAGCTGCGCTTGAATGGACTAAGGCAATGCTGGGTGTAACTATTACTCCCTTCTGGTAACATAGAAATATCGCATGTATCGTCATTGTATCTTGAAAATTTAAACTTCGGCAATCACAACAGAGAAGTGTCAAGACTCGACATTCAGCAGATTCACCAAAGAACGCATAAAGGAGCTTCCCACAGGCATAAAACTCCACTTCATTAATCCTTCAAAATTGGAGTCCTTCAACACAGTACAGAATTGCAGCAAGGAATAAATCATTATCCCTCTTCTTTTAGATTTCTGTGAATTGATATCCATGGAAAAAGAGAAGAACGGCTGGCAAAGGCGAGTGTTTTTAAGTACAAATAGTAACAAAATATAGGGATATGCATAAATAGGAATTTCAATAACCATGGTTCATGGATAAAGAGAAGAACATGCTCATGGTCCATGGTTCAGCAGCATGGACTCACTCAGGTCTACCTGGAGACAGATTCGCAACAATCAATGCATGGACAGAAGAGAGAAACAGATGCTCCTGCTTTGCGCAGTTTGTTGATGATCTTCTAGACCTTGATGAAGCTATCCAAAACTCACTTTACCCATACTAACGGGGAATATAATTCAGTTTCCCATCGTTGAGGCCGGGACTGCCTTTCCTATCTGAAGCACCTCAGTTTCTGGGCTGGCTCTAATTGACGCAAATCTCTATCATCTATGATATCATCCAGAGACTCGTTAAATAGAAAAAACCTACATGGGAGGAGATGTCTAGGTTCTTAGATTGGATTGAAATTAGCAGCTAACACATTCTAGAGGTAATATACAGCGCGAAAGTCACAAAGACCCCCAAATTAAGCTCAAAGTTACCATTCAGAATTTGTTATATGTTTCTTGTTGATTTCGGATTTTTCCCCCCCGACATAACTCTATATTTTTTGTATTTGTTGTCTTTATTGTTTTGCTTCCATCTAAGGTTGGCTAGTCCTGCTGAATGCGACGAGATCAGATACCACTTGGCACTCGCATCATAAGTGGAAGGGATCACGGGATGTGGAAGGCTACCTTATTTTGTTGCCAAAAGCCCACTCGGCCTTCCATTTGAGAAAAAAAGAAAGAAGACAATGAATGGAAATGGATACATGGAGGAGAGTAAGAAAGGAACAAGATGTCTGAAAATACTATCAAATATTAAAGAGAGCAGTATCTGTTACAGAAAAGAAACCCTCCTAACTCAAATTTAGACGAAAAATTAAGTCCAGGGCCAGGCATTGAAAACCATCGCAAAAGAATGAAAGTCATCAAGAAACATACAAAGTGCCCCAGCGGTAAAACACGAGGCTTGTTGAAGTGAAAGCTGCCCAAACAAAGACAATCCACCATGCCATGAACAAAGTAACTTCCTTGACAAAAGCAGTGCAAGGAATGAAATCACACCACAAATGGAGTTTCTTAAATGAGTCCCCATCAATCTGAGATAAGCTAAGGAACAGAAGTACCAGTATCGGCATGGCGAAAAACTGCAAAACTACAAGACATAAGTAGTGATTGTGCAGAAACACCTTGGCTCTACTAAAATCCAAATCTGGTATCTTGCTGGCATGTAATCTTTGGTACCAAGATAGCAAAGCTTCATTCAAATACATTTGCACATTTGGTCTTAAAGCCAAAATTTGGAAGATCCCTGATAGAAACAAGCAACAAAGCCTAAACTTATTGAAATCTGATTCTGTAAATCCCACATTCCCAACTAACATCTCGGCTTCTCCAACACTACCATTTGAATACATTCCATAACTATAATTTACGTTCTTGCTATAAAGAATTTGCGCAAACGGATTGATCCAAAGCAATGCCGCGAAAACCCCCAACAAATAATTGGCATACAGAATCATTCTACCAAACCATCCACAATAAATCATTGCCAAATTAGATCGAATCTGATCCGTTCCAATCCAAAATGACCTTGCATTCTTGCCAGCAGGTATGTACAGAAACCCCGCGAAACACCCCATTAAAATAGCAACAAAAACCCTCCCAAACCCATCAAGAGAACCAAAATCAAAGTCAAAAACAGAACTTGCAATCCCAGAACAAACAATTAGCCCAAAAACAAACCCCACAGCACCAAAAATCAAACTCAATTGCTTCTCAGACTTCTTAGATGCAGATTTCTCGAATGAGACTTTCGCCAGCGAAACAAATACTTTACACAACACAAAACAAGATAAAATCACAGGAATCAAAGACCCATTAACCAAAACCCCATAATCTTTCACCCCACCAAAGTACTCATAAAGCAAGAAACAAGAAAGAGCCACAAATGAGTAAACAAAAGAATACCAATAATCACCGAAATACAGTCTAGTTTGAAGGTGACCTTGATCAAGCTTCAATCTAAAGATCTGAGCTTTATTTTCATCAAACTCTAACTTCTCTTTGGATTTATAGTTTCTCCTTTTGACCTCAGCATGATTAGTTTTTGAAGATAAATTTTGATACCCGTCAAGCCCAGAACCTGAATCTGAACTAGAGGGTCTTCTAATAGCAGCTTTGATGCCACCACCACCATTTTGTTGGCCAAGATTTTCTGGTTGGATATAAGTGTGAAGGCCTTGAAGGAAAAAGATTGGAACTTTGAGGAATGTGAGAAGGAATGAGAGTGAGATTGAGAGTGTGGCTTGGAGTATTGGAATCTTGTATGTCTGAAACAATTGGAGAAGCATTTTGCTTCTTCTTTTTTTTTTTTTTAAGGTTAGAGAGAGAGAGAGTGTGTGCGTGCGCTTAGAGGAAATGGAAGGTTTTTTTGGTTGGTGAAGATGTCAATGCTGATTTTTAGGGTCTGTTAAGGTCTGTTTGGATATACTGTGCTTGAAATTAATTGAAGTTACGATAGATATTATTTTTTAAAATAATTTTAAAAAATAAATTCAAATAAATAAAAAAGGCACGAAGTGCTTGTCTTGGCAGTTGCTACATGCTACTAGCCTTCGCTTTCATCAGCCAAGGATATGGGGACCCGCAATGCTGATGTGTCTTGATCTTATTTGCTTGGTTTTTGGCGATGTTTTTTTTTCCCCTGACTGAGCAGTTAAATTGAAAAAAGTATTTTCAATTTGATTTATTGAAAGCATATTTGTACCCATTTATATTTTTACTACAATTATATATTTTTTGGATGATTTTAAATTTAAATTTTTTATATTAAATTGATAGAATTAAAAAATAAATTCTATTTTAAAAAAATTTAAAAATAAATCAAACCTACTTGACTATTTCTAAATAAATAACTTTTAAAGTTTATAGAGTACTCAAATAACTTAGTGTTGTAACATTTTAATTAGAGTTTTTTTTAAAAATTAATTTGTTTTTATTTCAAATTAATTTTTTTATATATATCTTTGGATTGTTCTGATGTGCTAATATCAAAATAAATTTTTAAAAAATATAAAAAATATTATCTTAATATATTTTTAAGTAAACAATACTTTAAAAAATAATTATTATCATAATTTTAAAAAACCAAACTCTACTGTGTGAGACTAATTATGAGTGGTTCAAGATTTGAGGTTTTATGAGAGGAATAATGATAAATATTTATTTATAATTAATTGTTTTTTAATATTAAGAGTATTCTTGTATAATATTTTTTTACTTACCGAAACTATTTTTTTGTTTATAAGATATTAAATAGATCATTAACATCTAGGTTGTTGTATTTATAATAAATTATTTCTTTTACAGCCTCTTAAAAGAAATATCCTTACTTTTAAAAAAAAATAACAATATAAATTAATGAAATGGATACAATTAGAAAACCAAACTATATGGCAGAGTTAAATTGGGCCTTGAGATGGTTTGGAATTCCCTCGTTGGTTGTCTTATTTTGTCCAGAGATCATGAGGGGGTGGAGTTGCTATTAAACCGGCCGAATCGACATGTTTTTATTTTAAACTGATTTTTTTTTTATTAAAATAATATTAATTTATTTTTTAAAATTTTATTTGATATTACTTTTTTTTTTAAATTTTGTTTCACGAGCAAATTATTGAATTAATCTATCGGAAAACTTTACTGTAATTTATATGATGTAACTATACATCAAATTCAAAAAGCTATTGGATGGTTAAAACTTGTGATCATTATGGAGAGGCCAATCCATGTGCCGATGGTCTCCCTAATTTTGGTGGTAGCTACTTTCGATTAGGAAATTGTATTTTCTTTATTTTCATGATTCTCCTCCTTTAATAATGGAGAATATATATTCTGTTGAGAGATTACACGACAAATATTTGTGTGTGTGTGTCTATATATATATATATATATCCTCTTGAAGTTTCTTTGTTATGGCACGTGCTTGTCTATTTCAGTGTTCTTCGCTTGATCAACACTTCCCTTCGACTTGAAGAAATGTTTTTTTATATATATATATATATATAAAATTAGGGCGAATTTTGTATATATATAGCTCATTAATTATACGTACATCGCTAAACAAGAAGGTTACCCTTTGGTGCCAAGCTTGCCGATCATGGGTGATTTTCGATGCGAGTCATCTTGAAGTGAAGAGCATGCAATATATATATATATATATGCGCGCTCTCGTCCACCTTTATAATTGAATATTTATCGTTCCTTAATTTGGTGGAACCATGGAATATATCAAGCCATGCCTGGCTCGAAACTCAAGAGATAAGACCATGCAAGTCAAGCACTCATCATCTCTCTATTTGCCTGGATAATTTGGCAATGGATCCACACAATTAACCTCCAAAAACGCAACAAATTATGCAAGGGATCTCTCTATATATGTATGTGATGGAATTAAACCTAGCTAGGTATATACGTACGTGCGCACGGAGGCAGATATCCAATCTGGTTTCTCATATTGAAATGGTGGATGAAGAGTTCATATACAAAGGAAGACCATGGCTCTCTCTCTCTCTCTCTCTCTATACAGGGCTTTCAAGGAGCTGATCAGATCAATTCACTGCATCATGCGACCCCAAGACATATGATCTTGTCGTGCAATCTGATGGTATATAGTAGCTAGCTAGCTAACAATTAAGGTGCAATGTTCTCAGCTAGCTAGACGTGAATTATTTTATGAAAAGATTAAGCAACCAACTCTATCATAAAGATAAGGTTGGAATAAGATATCGAGGATTGATATCACTCTCCTTGTCGCCTGTCTCCATCCCCTTTTATCTCCACTCCCCATCCTTTACTGTAAAAGTATGTCTATTAATAAAACTCAGGAGAGAAAATTGCACATATATATAATTAATTAACTGCCTAAAAACAATCTCTGTCCGGCCATAAAATATCTACTTTGCGTTCTAAACGACTACTCAATCAAGAATCTAAAACAAAAGAGATTTGTCAAAATCCTAGAGGTTGCCAGGGATATTGACGCGCCCATAATATCATATATATATATATATATATGAAGCGACCTTCGTTCTAATTAATCATGAAATGGCCCTAATTAATGATCTTGTACGTTTTAGTAGCTAGCTTATACACTAATTAATAACATGATAATGTTTCACAAATCATGCATTAATGCTACACCAGCATTACAACAAGCCGCTACTGGTGAAAGGAGAAAAAAAACCATGACAGGGAAAGGAAAAGAGGCCACTACTACAGGAAGAATCTTTTTTCATCAGCTGGCTGGAGCCACGGGTGGCGGTGCAACTGCTACATTAGGAAGGTCTCTTTCATCTTTGTCATTCGTTCTGATATCAGCCTGTGGGACCACCTGTAGGGACACAGAAATAACTCATCAACATGATGGTCATAAGAACATTAAACTTAAGTGGGGCCAGGGTGAATGATTTCTATCCATCCGATCACATGATCAAATAGTCAAACACTGTGCAAGCAAAATACCATAGCCCTCTTCTCATGCTAGGAATTGGGTGTCACCAACCTGATCTTGTGAAGGATCATAATGCTTATGGTGGGAAGAAAATCTCCTTGTTGATCTCTTATCAACTCTACCCTCCATTCTTGTTCTTGATGCACCAACAACATCTAAACCCAATATATACATGTACAATAAAATCAACTCACCAAAAGTGCATAAAAAGAACATAACAAGTAGTTTTCGATGAATCTACCATCCCAACAAAAATCTTCCAAGGCATATTCGATACATTTTCCTTGTTTTGGACCATTTGTGAAACCACATTTTCCATCTTCAGCTAACGAATTACTTTTCTACGCCCTAATTATACCATTTCAATTAATATCTCTCAAAAAATCTCCCTCCTTTCTCTCCTACCAAACAACATTTTCTTTTGATTTCAGAGTTTCTTACAAACCACCGCTAAAAAATGGCTATTAGCATAAGATTTTAGCATCGGGACAGTTCATTTCTTGATTTAACAACGGATTAGCAGCGAGATATTTGTATAGAATCTTTTCAATATATATCAACAACAGATTTAGCAACGGAAAATCCGTTGTTGTTATTTACCTTTTCACATTTTTTAGTAATGAACCAAATCAATCTTTATCGGCTTAATCGGATGAAGTATTTTCTTTTGAAATCACTCAAGTTCAAGTCCTTCTTTTACCACTTTCATGACCATCCCCATTGTTTACATTCCATCATTAAGACATAAATTAATCCAAGTATTTACCTAATTAATTAAGAAACTCTCATTTTGTAACACAACATGAAATCATACAAAATTAACATGATATGGAGCCAAGCATGCTTGATCAATGATCATCAAGTCCAACAAAGAACACAGATAGAAAACATCCTTAACAAGAAAGTCAAGATTACACCAGTAGTTAAGCTAAACAAGAAAAACAAATCATGATTAACATTGATCAAGATCCTTAAAATCCACAAAGGGCAATTGCCGAAATGCACCTCGGGTGCAGTTAACAAACAAGGGGGTGTTGTTATTTTTACCTGGGGTGCCATGTTTCTTCTTTCTCTGAGATTTCAAATCAAGAGTCGACTCTGAACTGTCCGGCAAGTACCGGTCCAGACGAAGGATAGGGCCATTGTTTTCAAGCATTGTACGGACAAACGATGCCTCCATTGATTGCAAGAAGTGCAGGTGTTCCTCGTTTGTCCAGTTATGTTCAGTTTTGTTGCTTTTGTTGCTGTTGTTGGACATGTTAGGGTCCATGCCACCGGAAAATTCAGCTTGTTGGGATCAGCGGCAGGGAAAAGGATTTATGGGTGGGGCTTTTTCTTGCTGTTGTTGCAATTTTCAAGTGATTTTTGGGGTTTCGCCAATGGTTTCTTGCCTAGATATATAGAGCTCGTTGTTTAGGGTGGTTTTTTTTATTCAATAAGAACTCTCCTTGTGGCTACGCTTGTTAACACGAGAGTACTCAAAGTTTGTACTCGCTTTCCTAAATGAACACGTGTATTTTATTTTATTTTAATTCCTTTTCCCTGTATGTATTAGAATAAACAGAGTAATCCTTCAAGTCTTAACTCATGGAATTCTATGAGATCCAAACCCCAATTAATTTCAATTTTAATGAAGCACATATCATGTTATAGATTTTGTTTCTTTTTATTTTTTGGATTAGTGTGGGGTGTCTGGGCCAGCTTGTAAGCACCACGACTAGTTTCTACAGCCCACTGAACATTCTACAAGTCCAATAAACAAATAAGATACCGCGAGGGTGACAGACGTGCACACAAAAGTCGAACTCGGGCACAGAGGAAGGGGACAAGCCCCCCCACACCGCTAGAGTGCAACCCCCAGTGCTATAGATTTTGTTTCTTTAATTGTATTTGAGGTTTACCTTCATAATTATTTTTTTAGTATTAACTTTTTCACATTTTCTTAATTTAGCATGTGAATTTTATGTTCTATTTAATTAAAAAATATATAAATATGTTTACTTGCATAATTATATTGGTTTTACTTCCATCTAAATTGAAGGTTTTTCATATAAAAAAATCTCCTTTCAAAACAAAAATATGGTATTTAATTAATAAATAATTAAATAAATTTTTTTATTTGATGCACTCGAGTAAAAGAATCAAAATTCAATATGTAATTATCCCAATCAAGAAAACTAGGGTTAGTTGAATTATTAATATTTGTTTAAGAGAGAGAGACAGGGAGAGAGAGTACGATTGGTTTTAGGGTAGTCGAGGAGGTGGGTGGAACAGAGGGGGCCTGTAAGTGAAAATATCTCGAGGGCCAAAAGATCAAAGGTTGGAACCGAAAAAGAAAGATATTTTCGGGGGACAAGAAAGAATCCTTTCGCATAAAAATCTAACATTGGAGTTTTAGGTTATGCTCCCGGTGGGTTTGATTTTTTTGCTTTGTGTTTATGCTATGACCCTTGTTTCCTCTTCCAATTTACATTTGTGCCCTCCTCCTCCTTCTAGTGGTCAAACTCTGAGATGTTGACTTTATAATTTCCTGGTTTCCAAGAATTTATTTGTATGCTCCATTGATTTTCCCTTCATGGGTAGTCCACCATGCATGATTTTAGATATGCTACGACTAGTATTTCTCAATTACATTATTATTATTATTATTATTATTGATGAGAAAATCATATTTGTTGAGACTCGAATTATCTCGATAATCTTATGTAAAATATATATATATATATATATATATATATATAATTATTATGTGTGTATGTGTGTGTGTATATAGGAGGTATTTCAAATGAAGAATACTTGAAATTAGGAATACGTATGTATGGATCTTGATGGCTAGAAAGTTGAATTTTATAAATTGGGGGTAAAAAATGGAAAGGAATTAAAAATAAGTTAAAATAAAGAAATATCAAAGAAAAGATTATCTCCTAAACTAAGTCCAAATTGGCAAACAAATCTTGAAATTTGAAGAATATCATGGCAATGAGCAAGATTACCCTAATATATCTTTAAAGAACACTACGACAACAATCAAGATTTGACATTTTCATTACAACATTTCAGATTCAAACATTAAGAAAGTGGAACGAGAATTAAAAATTAGAGAAGAGCCATTCCACTCTATATAGACAAAATAATAATAATAATTAATTGGACCTCCCTTTGGATGTTGATTCTACAAGGGCGTTTGGCTCTGCAACAACTCCTTTTTTTTTTTTTCAAACTCAATAATATAGTGTTTGGTTATAAGTAGCAGTTGTGGTTTGGCTCATGAGACCCACTAAATATAAGGTTTAACCGTGGGTTCTGCTAAAGCAATTTTTTCATGCTTCTTCGTGCTGTGTTTTTGTATAGTGGAGAGTTTCACTCTCACTATTCCGGCCGACCCGAATCCGGTCCAAAGTTAAATGCATTGAACCGGGTCCGATCTAGTTAAAAAAAATTATTTTTATTTTTTTGAATTGTGTTTTATTCGAAAAATTAGAAGGAGATCGTTTAATGACGCAGTATTTGCAGAATTTGATCACAATCCCAATTTTGTTCTTGCTGATCCGACCAAGTTAAAAAAAATTCAATTTTTATTTTTATTTTTAATTGTTTTTTATTCAAAAAAAATTAGAAGGAGATCGATTGATAACGTAACATTTGCATAATTTGATCGCAATCTCAATTTTATTCTTGATGATATTTTACTTGATGTTGTTGCGCGTTTAAGAAACCATGGAAAATATAGTCCTTATTGAATATATTTCGTATGTTATGAAATTACATATAGTTTAATGGAACAATAAAAAATATTTGATGTCAATATTATTTATTTCTTGATGTAATAACAGTAGTTAAATCTACAATATTTAAATTAAAAACCATCAATATATATTAATTATTTTATAACTTCAATTTGAAAAATATTCTTTTAACTAAATACATTAAACTACTTTTTGTTCAATTTCAATTTCAACTACAGTTTTAACGAAACATATATTTTTTCAAACCAACCTCAACTAAAAGTACTTTTTATAAAACAATTTTTTTTTTCAAATCATAACCATAATAGCTATCACAATACCAAACATATTCATTTATATTTGAAGTAAAATGATTTGTGATGTCTATTTTTTTTTTTTTGGATTTAGTAGGAAAAAGAGAAGGGAAATAAAAGAAGTAAGCTTAATTTAATAATAAATATTTAACTTGTTCTGGTATTAGGATCAACTTGTTGAGCTGAATCTTGAATGTTAGATCATGTGGAAATTAACATGGTCAGATTTGATTAAAATTTGATTTGATTTTTTTAATTTTTTTTAATAAAAAGTTAAAATAACGTTGTTTTGGATTGATTTTAGCTAATTTTTCCAACCCATGATCTTTAACAATTTTGGCTTCAAAGTTTAATCATATATTCAATCAGCCCACAGCTTAATCAAGACGACCTTCATCGTGTGTTGAGCCAGCAGAGACGCAAGCCTGCAAAGTCCATGCTCTTTTGATTTTTTTCCCTGGCTGTTACAAGACCACGTGATGGAAACCCCCCGTGCACGTGGGGCTCGATGCCTGCACTAATCGCAGACTGCCATGTGGTGATATCCATCTGGCAATCCACTTGAATTGACTGCTGACCTCGTGATCATCGGCGACCATGACAGGAACAGCGAGCAGCAGGGGTCGGTCTGCCACGTCAAGGATTGAAATACAGAGAAAGAAAGAAATGTTCCTGATTTATTTTTATTTTGTTTTATTTTATGAGTAACATGTTTTCTGAATTAAAGTAAGGGCGATTATTTTTATTATTAAAACATGAATAATTTAAAATTATCTTCGGTCTAAGCAACATTCCTTATTAATCCGTTTTTTTTTTTTAAATGAAAACATGTAAGACTGTAGAGGGGTGGATGATGTCGGGCTAATGTCGTGTTAATTTTTTTATTTTTTAAAATTTAATTTTGATATGAATATATTAAAATGATATGAAAATATTAATTTAAAATAAAATAAAAATTAATTTTTTTCAAAATACTATGAAAAGAACAAATAACAAATATTGTTTGGAAGTGAAGCAACAATTCAGAGTGAGGTTTTCATGTACATCTCTAACCTTGAAGAAGTGACTGAGAGGCACGCGCACCCATTCTAATGGAAAGTTTCCATGTACAGCTCCGTAAACACGACGATGACTTTGAAGAGATGATAGGATCTAATCCATAATCCGGCATGGGAGGCGGATCAACTACTCTTCACATAGAAAGGTAAGACTGACGTGATTTTGCTGCATTTGGCAGCACATATATATAAGCTTTGAGAAAGTGCCTCGACTCAGAAACTGTTTATGAGCAAATAATTTAAAGCTTGCGCATTGGCATTCACGAAGAACCTCCAAAAAGAGAGACCGCCCCATAAAAACAAACAAAGGCAGCCATAAATAACCTCAACAGATGGAGATTTTGGAGTGCCTACAAAATTGCTGGAAAGAAACCCTGTAAGAATAAATAAAACAATATCAATCCTCGAAAGCAATAATGAAGATACTAAATAGTAATGCCTTTCATTCTCCTAATGAAGTTAAGGTGGGTTGCCTCGTCGGACAAGCACTTTTTGGTGATGGAGCAGCAATCATAGGCTCAGATCCTGAAACGTTGATAGAAAAGCCTATATTGCAACTCGTTTCTGCGGCACAGGTTACGATTCTTGACTCGGAGCAGGCAATCGAGGACCATGTTGGCGAAATGGAGCTATCGATCCATTTATCAGAGGATGCGCATAAACTGATAACCATTAACGTTGATGCGGCTCTACAGGAAGTTTTTACCCCAATTGGTGGTGGTTCAAGTGATTGGAACTCGTTATTTTGGGCTGTACATGCAGGAGGGCGAGCAATTCTTGACGAGGTAGAATCGAAACTTGGGTTGAAAGAAGAGAAACTTGGTGTTGCTAGGCACACACTATGTGAGCATAGGAATGTAGCAATTGCCTGTGTGTATTCCTTGTACTTGATGAGATGAGGGAGAGATCTGTCATGGAAGGCTAGGCCACTACAGGGAAGGGCTTGAAGTGGGGTGTTCTAATTGGGCTGGGACCTGGTCTAACCATGGAAACCCTTGTATTGCACTGTGTGTCCCTGCTGCGATTACAAGGAAGTCGAGCTCTTGACTGGCTCAATGTCTTCCTTCCATAGCAAGTGCAATCCAAGCTAACAAGATCCCCTTTTTCCACTTGTATTTGTTTTGCAGTATAAACTAAGGGGTTCTTAGCTCTTCTGCTTACGCCACAAAAACAAACTAGCAGTTTCGAAACAAAGAGAAATAAAAGGCATATGAAAAGGACTAGATGATAGTAAACAGGGAAGCAAACTTCTACAACATTCATTATGCTGTAATTTCTTAAATTACAAAACATTCGATCCCAAACACACAATTTACCATCCAAAAAAAACAAGAACATACCATTTTTTTCATTCAAGGTTGGTATGGCGAGATCGAATGACCTCAGGGCTCTGTCCTAAAGCCTCACCTAACTTGTAAACAACCATCTCAAAGAACACAAACAAGGCCCCCTCAAAAACACTTCCCATAGGCATTAAAGGCCTAGATTTCTCCTCCCCGCCATCGCCATCACCCTTATCATCAGCCATGGTCTGTGCTGGCACATAACAAACCACACTAGCATGCTTCACACAGGATCCTGTCTCAGGCTGAGCCGTCAACAACAACACTGTAGCACCATACGATCTTGCGAGCGAGCATAAAGCATCAACAGTAGAGAATCCTCCAGGTCCAGCAGAGGCTATGAGGAGGTCATTTGAAGTGATTGGTGGGGTTGTCATGTCAAAGACAAAGTGGGTAGAGATGCCAAGGTGAGCCAGCCTCATGCAGAGAGCCTTGAGCATCAGGCCCTCCCTACCAACCCCATAGAGGAAGACACGACCGTTTTGGGCTACGGTGGAAGTGAGAGTGGTGACCATGAGGTCTAAGGGTGGTGGGTGGGGGCCAGTGGGTTTGGCAAAGATGGAGGCCATGTGATTGCATATTCGTGAGGCTAGAGAGGACATTGAAGGGGTTTCGGTCTCCATTGTTTTCCGCTGTATGTTTTGTCTTTTGATTCTTGTTTTTAAGTTGTATAATTACATCAAGGGATATCTATCAGGAAGAGTGTGTGGACTGGATTGACTGAGGAAGTGAACAGAGTAAGCAAAATGCACGACCCATAAGCAGCTTCCAATTGCAATGACAATTGGGACCTAACGTTACCATACAGTCCAACCTTCTATCAAAAGCGAACCCTAACATGGGACCTCACGTTACCATAGGTTACTCTAAGTAGCGAGAGAAAAGTGTTCGGTCACCGAAACACGAGTACTTTAAGTACTAAAACTCAGTTTTCACTTGCTGAATTTTCAGCCACAAAACTTTGTTTCTCGCAATCTTTTACTTGCCATCTCATAATAACTTCTAAAAAGGCAATGTCGTGCAAAGCTTGCCATCAAAAGGATTAGGGCAACTCTGACCTTCTCATAAACAGAAGAAAAATGGTCAGTTGAGCTCATCCCATGCACTTTGCAAGATAATATACACCAAGTAAAACCATAGCCAACAGCAACAAAAGATTCAATTATCCATAAAAGATAACACAGGTTTATTTCCATTGGAGGAGAACAAGGGTGCAGCTGCAACAAAAAAGTTGTCTCATGACGATTGACAATGCAAGGCTCAAAATCTATTTACAAATTTCAAGTAAAATCACACATGAAAACATACAAATCAGGAAAGGTTACATCTTTGTTTTTGAGAGAAGGTAAGATACATCTTGTTTTGTAACAAAATACCACGAAAGTGCCAAAACAGTCAGCTTCTCAAGTGTCAGATTGGTTTGATAGCCTCTAAACCCCATTAGCTGGAGGTGGAGAATTTTTATGTGAAGTTGCAGTACCTTCTTCAATCTCTATATCTCTCACACCAGCAGTTAATGATGAAGTGCCCTCCTTCTCAACACCATTCTCTTCATCATCTTCGTCCTCTAGGAAAGAACCCTTCCGCCTTAGTTCCTTCACTTTCCGAAACTCATCATAATGTGCTCGTCTAAGCTCCCTAAAACTTGAACATCTATCCGTTTCAGAATCTGACAGTGGAGGAACAAAGAAAGTCCATCAAAATCATGCTGGGAAATGAACTGATGAAAGCAGAACTATAAAAACTACATTAGAGGGAAAGAAAGAAAAGATGGCAATGATTTTGAGAGATTGGTAATCTTGAGCAAGAGAGGCACTTACAGAAATATACATACTAAGAGAGCCAAAAAGATGGCAACAATTTTGCACAAGGGAAAAGTGCAAACAAACCTACCCGCAAGCACAAGAATCAAGGACATTTAAGCTTCAAAGAAAATCATAGCTATATACAATGGTGAAGGTGAAACCCTAACTAAAGAGAACTTGTGTGTGAGCTACATGTACATCCTTCAGTTGCTGATGAGATGATTGATGGAGTCTAAAAATTTATGTCTGTTAAACAAAAGATTGTGAGGGAGAATAGAAGATCAAAAAGCATCCAATACCTTCTGTTTCTTCACAGATCCCTTCCCATGAAATTAATATACATGATAAAAATGATTGGTGCAATGCTAAATTCTCACAAGTTGCAACCACAAGGGAGCAGGGTCAAGCATTCAGAGCAGTCACTTCATGCAAAAAATGCAGAAGAAACAGACTTCTCCGAATTCTCTCAGAGTCCCACTTTCATGTGATCAAAACTGGATAATGGCATGCCAGTACAATAGTGAAAGCAATAATACAAAGTTGATTCAAAGATTGTATGGTTGTCTATGCAATCTATGGGTTTAAGTTTCAAGTAAAAAAACTTCAACTTAAACTTAAGAGCAAAGATGCAATGATGGACCTTCTTCATCTTGTTCCATAGGATCAGCCTCATCCTCAGATGATGTCCAGCCACTAGATCGTTTAGTTGGGTTTCTACTTGAGGATGCCATAATATCCAATGCAGAGCGCAGATCTTCTGCACGCATTGCATCCACAATAACCTCATTAAAGCTGCCCCCCCTTGGAGAAAGAGAATCTACAATAGGAAAAAAAAAACAGCATGGAAACTACAGTTAGTGTCTAGGAAGATGGCATATTTTACCGACAAAAATTAAAGAGCATACAAGGAATTCTATCCAATCTTTTAAAGCAGCAAATTTAGTGAAAAAAACCTTTATGCAGTATCCAGTAATCAAAAAGAAAACTCAAACCAAAATTTGGGAAATACTAGACAAAACTCAAATCATAAAGGCTTGACTCCATCATATAGGTACTCTTGAGAGTTAACACCTGCAAAACACTACTGTACTATTGATGGACATTCAAATGCTAAGCAAATACCAGTATTGCAAAAAAGAGAGAGATCAACATACCATCATCGACATCAATCATGGGGTGATACGGGGTCTTGGGTTCGGTGATTTTCTGCCTCACAGGCTTATTTGCTTCAATTTCACCAAGATTATCCTCGTTCCATTTTACTCCCCTGTTATCACCCCAATACATATGAACAACATGAATACAAATCTTACAACTCACGACTAAATAAAAACATAGATGTAAACTACACTGCAAAGACGGTATAAATCATTAAGAAAAAAACAAACAGGAAAACCCAATTTCTCACTCGAGCAATCAAAATACAGGAATTTACAAAGAACCCATCAATAATAATACTCTACATAAACAACTTCCATAAACTATATTCTATAATCATTAAGGAGAAAACCCAAAACCCATTTTTCTTTAAATAAGAACGTGCTGATTCCTAGCATTACAATCATAATACAAACATCCATAGATAACTAAAGAAAAGAACACCCATTTTTTGTTTATTAAAGATAATTAAGAATACTAGCATGCAAGAATGCAAACAAAAGGAAACTGAAAAAATCACTTCATCTTTTTGGCGGCTACGAAACAGCTGCAGATTGACCTGATTCAACAAAGACAAAGAAATTTGTCAAATTCTTGATAAAATCACATTAAACATACCTTAAATATTAAAACAGATCATTGGAATTAAAAAAATAAACAAAAAATTCAAAATTTCTTTCTGGGTTTAGAAAAAATGACAGATTGAGCATGATTTTTGTAAATTTAATGGTAATCAATCAATAAAATAAGGAAATAAATACTATAGAAAGTAATAAAAGTGATTATAAAGAGAAAAATGAGAGAAAGAGAAGATAGATCGGTACCTGTTTGTGAAATGTTCTTCTGACTTTTGTTTTGCTAGCAATTTTTTTGATTGCTCGTTTTGGCTTTTACTTTGTTTTTTATCATCTCTTAACTCTCCTGCTGTTTCCAAAACTACCCTTTCATACCTTTAACGGCGTGTTTGGAATTTGGACAAGTAGAAAGAAAGGGAAGCATCGAGAAAAACAAAAGTAATTAAACACGGTTTTACTAGCTCAACCTAAAACATTTCAATTTTTTTTAAAATAAAATTAAATAAATTTATTAAGCGTAAACTGCTATTTGATTTATTATAAAACCTGATTTAGATTGAGATTAGATTAGTGGATACAAAAATAATAAGTGATGGATTTGAGATTTAATTATAAATGAAGGAATTTATTAAATTCAACTCAAAGTAAAGAGTTTAATATGATAAAATTTACAAAGTAACATTAACCTTTTAAAAAAAAAATATCTCAAAAATATATTCAAATTCTAGATCACTTAAAAAAAATTCATTAATGTCAGTTAAGCTACAGCTTATTAAACAGAAGAACTTCTATTTTTATCGATTTTGACGATCCCTTCTTTAAAACCATCCAAACATAACCTAAGATTATTGAATATATAAATAAATAAATAAATTACCTAACAAAAAATAAAATAAAAAAGAGTGAAAGAAGCTCTGAAATCGCATGTAGATTTGAGCAGGAGAAGAGCAGAGCATCAGCAACTACTACTCTTTATTATTATTCTCTTTCAATTGTCACCAAACTGTAAGACTCCTTACTCTCACATGCATGTGCCTTTGATTTTTTCCATAACATATTTTATTTAAAAGAAAATGTTTTGCTTTTTTTGGGTCAAGTTTTTATGATTTTCAATGCTAAAAAGCAACTGGGTTTCTCCCAATTTTCAAGCTTGTGTTCAATTTTGATTATGGGTCACTTTTACTTTGATGGTTTTTGAGGTGGGAACTTGAGATTTACATGTGATTCAGTTTCTTATTAGTGTTTTCAAATCCAGATCGTGATTTTAATCTATCTTTCTGGTTTTTGAAGATGGAAGTTAAGATTTTTAGTTATGTAATAAAAAGAAAACGGGAATGTGATTTGATTTGATTAGATTGCCACTTTTTGTGACAATTGCAATGATGGCATGTGCAGAGATTAGGGGAGTGTTAGTTGCCAATATGAGCATATGGAGAGTGGTTAGTGGAAAGGTTAATTGCCTGCCGAATTTCGTGTTTGTTAACAGTGATGTTTGATTATGCGTTCAATAACTTTTAGTGGTGTTAGAAACCTAAATCAAATTATTAGTGAATATACAGAGGGATACGGTATGTGGATAAAGTAGACTGAGTTGGAATTCTCTGTAACGTGGATTGTTTCTCATTGTATTTCAGGATTGTTAATCAACGATCAGGAGAGGAATCTATTTAGAATTGTGAAGTTTGTTCCTTCTAAGACTTGAATGTTGGAAGGAGCAACTGATTGATAAGATTAGACAACACAGAGATGTTCTCGTTGTTTTATGGCCTTTGGAAGTATATGTTTAGTAAGACAGAGCTTCATGTGCTCATTATTGGGATCGACAAGGCTGGGAAGACAGTAATGCTTTTCTTTTGCCTTGATACTTGAATCCATCATAAGCTTTACAGAATTGCTCTCTTCATTTATCTATAGCTGCCAGAGAGTTCACTTATTGTCAAGTTTTGTTTTTGAATTGGTAGACATTGCTGGAGAAACTGAAGTCAGTATACTCAAACTTGGAAGGCCTCCCTCCTGATCGAATTGTTCCAACTGTTGGACTTAATATTGGTCGTATTGAAGTGGAAAATTCAAAACTGTTGTTTTGGGATCTAGGAGGTCAGGTATGTAAAGTTGATAAAAAATTATCAACTTTCTGAAACTGTCTAAAATCTACACAGGTTGGGTTTTCTGTTGCTTGGCAAGGCCTAAGTGTTTTTTACATCGTTGTGGTTGTGCCAATTCCATTGCAATGGAGGCACTCTGCTGAACAACAGGCTTTGAATCAGATTTTAAATTCTTGGTCTTATGTTTCATACAAATACTCCAGGTTATATATTACGTCATGCTTATTGTTGTTAATTAAAAGAAAATTATGCACAAGCTCTGTCTAGGTGTTACTACAACTTTTATGTGAGAAACAGGCTATACATAACGTGAGATTTCAATTAGAAGAGTGATTATATTCTTTGGTTTTTGGTTTTATATGATGTGTTACACTGTATATGCAACATGCTCAATGTTTGAAGTATCTCTACACATTTCTCTTGCCAGCCTGGTCTTCGCTCAATTTGGGAAAAATATTATGAAGAGGCACATGCTTTGATATATGTAATTGATGCTGCTTGCCCATCCCGTTTTGAAGATGCAAAATCTGAGTTGGGTAAGTGACATTCTATGGTTAAATTAGGGAAAATGTGCTGATGTATTATATGGCCACAGTTTTAATCGTAATGAAGAGCTTACTATTGGTAATAGAATGATGCACTAAAACCTTGAACTTGTTTTAACAGAAAAAGTTCTTAGGCATGATGAATTGCAGGGAGCCCCTCTTTTGATATTAGCAAACAAGCAGGTATGACCTACTGTGCCTCTATTGTCATATTACTTGTTGATCTTGCATGTAATTAAGCAAAATGTAAGTTTTTGTTTCTTAGACATAAATTTTATGGCAGGATCTTCCTGATTCTGTATCGGCAGATGAGCTTGATCGATATCTAGACCTTAAGAAGTTGGATGAAAGGGTTTACATGTTTGAAGCTGTTTCAGCATATGATGGGTAAGTACATGCTAGAACTTTAGGTTCATTTCTGCCTGAACAATAGAGGCTCAGAAAATAGTATGTTGAAATCTGACAACCAATCTCAGCATCCAAACACCACATCACAGATTGATATTTGATTGCAGTATGGGGATCAAAGAAAGTGTAGAGTGGCTCTTGGAGGTAATGGAACGAAGCAAGAGAACTGAGATGTTAAGAGCTCGTGCAGGTGTAACAGGCCCTGGTGCTTAGAGACTGTGTCTGATGCAGTTGTTTGCCCTGTGTTTTGTAGCAGCTGTAAATAAACAGGGATTAACTTTGAGTCTACATGAAGAAGTCAATCCATTTTTCAACCTCCCCTCCCCTGCCGCAGCACAGCCTTCTCATTTATGCTCAGTATACTATACTTCTACTCTTGTCCTGCAATGGAGCAAGTCAGAGGAGGGAGAACACTCCATATCTGCTGGAGTGACCAAGGTTGCTGGCGTGATATGTTTACTACATTTGCCACTTGAAATGTTTTTACTACCAAATTTTAAAATTGCTGAGGTGCATTAATTTCTCATTCAATGATATTAGAGGAGTTTAAGATATCATTTGCTCTATTTATCAAAGAATTCTGATTTTTGTTTCATCAGTTGAGACCCACAAGATGTTTTTAAGAGATGCAAATTTATAGAATGTGTGTCTAGTTGCCTAGTTCTATTCAATCCTAAGGAGTTTCTCTTGTTTTTTCGTGATGGGAGTAAGATGAAGCTTACAAGAGATGCGAGATTCTTTCTTTGTTTTATTTTCCTATTTTTATTTTATATTTATAATGAAATCAGCCATTAATCAATGAGGAAAGTCTAGCATTACACAGTGAGCTGTCAAAAAGAGATGGCACTCATGAGTAGCATATTAATAAGTTCCACGGTTCTGCTCGACACTCAGCCAAGGTAACCTTGACAGATTTTGTTTCGCTATTTTGTTTGAGCAAAATAAATGCTACGAATTGAGTTCAAGAAAATCAGCGGCAACGAAATATGGAATTCGAAAAACAAAAGCTAATATTGGTCGTGGGTTGAAGAAGGGAAGGCTGTCCCGCAAGGCACTAGCCATGGTTTTTGCATGCATGATATTCCCATTTTCCCTGTCCTGATTAATCCAGGCAGGAGGGCTGAGTACGCCGGAGGGATCTTATATTCAGAAAACGCTAACCTCAAGAATGTCTTTGTTCTTATAATGCTGAAAAATTATGTATTGGAATTCAGATACAAGGTTACATTCATATATCAGACATTCAGAGTTCCATCCTGATAGAAAAGACTTGAGATGAATAAGCAATGAAAGATAAAAATCTACATCCTAAGCTGGTTTTCTTTCATGAACAATTACAAAGTTAACCAAAATAGCGTCTTGCTTCAACTTGGCGAGTCTGCAAATGGACATGTATGCTTGCTTGCCGATTAGTTTGGAACAGCATGACCTGCAGGTCTGACTCTTTCCTTCACCAACGGTTGCAGTTCTAAGGGGAACGAAAGACAAAAGGAGGAAGAAGAAATGTCAAGTTTGTGCAGCGGAATAGTTATATGAAGATGAACAAATATCTTGAAGATAGAACAACCAAACAATAAGTTCCAAAAGGAAAGGCAAAAGAACAGAAGAGGTATCAACAAAATCAGCAGGACAACAATTACCAAAAAATCAGCAGACAGACTCATTCAGGCAGAGGGGGGTACGTAATATAATTCAGGAATAATAATTTTCTTCAAAACAACCATAAAGATAAATACAGCCACTCATTTTCAGAGTCACAACTACCCCAAATCAGCCACATCAAACAAATTAGCCAAAATCCTAGCTACTGCTCGTCAGCTCATCTAGGCTGGTAACGAATTCTCAAGAGCTGTAAAAGAGCCAAAAAAAGAACCCAGCAGCAATTTCAACTTACTCTTAGACTTCCTTTCCTTGTCTATTTTGAATCTAGAACAGATTATATTGATTACAATTCAGTCTATTATAAAAAAACAAAATATCAATGTTTTTTAAGTTCACACTTCTGTAGGACAAAAAAAAGGGAAGAGAGGAAAAGGCAGCAATTAGATCGAATTTTGAAATCAATGAATGACAAAAGTTGGGATCATGGGATGATAACCCCAGGAAGTTACTGTATTGACAATAAGAAAGAATATGCCAATAGCCTAATACAACTGGTTCTTTGGCAAATTGGAAGGACAAAAAAGAAATGAGCGCATTTAAAAGTAAGCTAAAACCAAGTAGAAATGTCTAGAAAAACATGATCATTAATTCGTTCGAAACGAAAAGAACTTGAAAAACAAGATCAAGGGAAACTTGTGATGTCCTGAAGTTTAAGAAATGAACCAGAATAGGCTAGTCAACAGGCACCTCAAAGTTAGATACACCCAGAATGAAATAGCTCAAAGCACAATACCTCTCAACCAGATTCTGAGTCATTCCTCATACAGACTCCAACAAAATCCACAAGCATGCACCATAAGTAAAACATCAAATGCTCAAATAAAATGATTATCCATGGTAAAAAGCACTGCTACTTCCCCTTTCCATTGGAATCTCACAAACCCACCTATAATTAGCTCATGATCTAAAGCTTCAATTGCAGCAAATTCGACAGATTTCAACAAGACAAAGAATCCAAAAGGCCATGAAAATGTAATAACAAGCACCCTTCCACACATTTTTCCATTCAAGCAATCCCCACTTCCTTTTTCGAGCATTAACATGAACAAACCATAAAACAGCAACATGTTCTTATATTAACTTACTGGATATTAATGCCTTGGGTCTTGTCTTAAACAAAATCTTATGCCTGATAATCCCAATAACATCTAACTCAACCTTAGACGACGGTAAGTCACCCTTGTTGTTGTCATCACTCTGATCCACATCCATAAAGCGTTTAACTTTCTTCAATACCAACAATGGCTTCTTCAAGGTCACTTTAGACCCTGTCAACTCATGATACCCAACAGTGAAAGTATAGCTTTCCTGCACCAAAACAACAAAAACTCGAATCATAAAATCACTTACTTAAAACTGTTAGATTCTTGCACTAAAAAAAACAAACCCAGATAAAAAAATCACTTGCAGAATCAAAAGAAAGTGAAAAGACACAAACTTTTCTGAAATGTTTTTTAATGTGAACCTGAGAAGAAGAGGAAAGTCTGCAAAGTTGGCCAATTTGGAGGTTTTGGAGGTGGGTTTGAAAAAAAGAAGGGTTAAGTTCAACTGTGCCTTGTAATTCAACCACTACCCATTCTCGACAATTCTCTGCTCCACAGCTACACTTCACTTGGATTTGCATTTTATTGTTTTTGCTTTTAGTTTGGGTTCTTTCTCGCTGTGAGAAATTTCACCAAACAAGTTGTGGACAACAAAAAGAAATCGGGTTTATAAAAGCAACGAATTGGCGGCAAGTTGGATGGGTTTTGGCGGTTCTTTTCTTTTTATTTATTTAAGGTTATATATATATATATATTAAACACAATTTAGTACGTCAGTAGTATTTTCGATCAACTTAAGTATACACAGTAATAAAATTTACTTTTCCAACCCCTTCATAATCGATTATTGTTTTGAGATAAATAATAATAAATAAAAAAAAAAAACAGAGACAATGAAGTAAATATCATGTTTCTATGTACTTATTATTTTGAAATTCAATCCAAAAATATTCCAGAAAGATTTATTTTATATTTTTATTATTATTTATCTAACTAAACAAGTTTTTGTCGTTTATGTTCCAAGATATTAATTAAACACAACCTAAAAAATAACTAAAAATAAATTCTCACCTCCATCCAAGAATAATTATGAAATTTTAATTTTATGTACACCACTCATGTTTTTTAGAATAAATGATTATACAAGCTTATTTTATCAAGTGTTGATCAACCTATACAACATGTTAAGCATGGCTTATTTTTATCAAATTAGAACCTTGATGAATCTATAGGGGGCGAAAATATAGTCTCCCCATTATCTTACATGTTATTTACTAAATGAGAAGTTTAAATTTACTGAATGTGGAGTTCTCCGATGCTTCTTCGGCACACGAGGACTTAAATTCAGTATATTCATGGCTGTTATTTCAACCTGGACTTCCGTAGACTGTAGTCAACGTACCCTTTATCTTTGTTTCCAGGAAAGGCAGCAACTGCAACATGGATTATTGGAAACATGTCTGGACCTCCTCTTTTGGTTTTTGAACATTGGCTCAGATTGCTAACGAGCTCTCATGCTTATTTCAAAAATGCAGGCAAACTACTTCGAAATTAGGACAGGCTTAGAGTTAGGTTAATCATACCCAAAGCATTGTTAGAACAGACTTAGAGTTTGCTCGGTAATGCGGCCTGCCACTTCTGCATGTGAAACACCATTTGGTGGCTAAGAACTAAGATGGATTACAAGCAACAACAATCCCACAGAGGGTAACTAAACTTGAAAATTTCTAACAGTTACAGCAGTTATTGAGTTAAAATTTGATTACAACTACATTAGTACAAGAGTGAATTGGTACACCTAACAAGAGAACTTTGGATGATCTTGTTCTGAAAATTATAATCACATCCAGAAAAGTTTTCCGATCTGTACAATTGAATCAAAACAAGGGGACTGCTTATCTTCGATGTTTATTGCTTCTTTCTTCGCTATGCTGCCTTCGACTAGGTCCAGCTGAGTATCCTAAATTAACATGTTTAGCGTGCGCCAATGCAGGCCCTGCCAAAGTTGCTTGATTAAATGAAGGCTTCTCTGAAGTGCCAAATTGCTGGCATAAAAATTCAGCTTGGCAAAACTCACCTACTTTTGGCAAGGTGAAGCCACTACTCTGTTGCTGTTGCAAAGAGCCAGCTTGCTGCGGAAGGCAATCCTGAACCACATCAAAGTCCAGTGGAATGGCACCTGTGAGAGTTTTTATTGCAAATTCGATGCAGGGGTCTGACCACACATCCGCAAAAGGCAAGTTGAGAGGAGATACAGGCTTCTCGTCAGCCTTGTTGCTAGTTTCAACCCCTCTAGCATGTTCTGGAATAAACAGATTTCCATTATTCCCAATGTCTTCCCTCCCAGCATGCTCATCCAAAGCAGCCATGCCCAAAAATTCATTATTGCTTGAACCTGGTGACACTTTAATGCTATCAGAATCAACAGGTGCGTCAGTGAGAGTTTTTATTGCAAAGGCAATGCATGGATCTTGCCATAACTCCTCAAGTGGCAGGTTGAAAGGCAGTACTGGCTTCTCACCACTATTATTGGCAGTTTCAATCTTTCCCCCATGTTCTGCAGAAGTGAGTTTACCAGGAGATGAAACAACAGCACATTCATGCTTCTCGTCCCCCTCCTTTCCTGATCCTGCCTTTCCAGCATGCTCCATATCCACAATACCATGCTTGCTTTCATTTGACTCCACTGGCATTTCTGTGCTTTTGGAGGTGTCAAATGCATTCTTTGTATTCAGCTTAGTGTCAAGCTCACCACAGGAAGCCTGCTCACTTGTACTGGCAATTATCTCATTACCTGGTTCAACTGCAGCTCGACGAACTCGAGTTATTGCCTTCAGTTCTGGTGTTGGAGCTAGTGGAATGCCAGCAAGACGCTTTGAGGCCCGACGAGGAAGGTTGATATCATTTTTATTCTTGGATTTTCTTAATCCAGCCCTTTTAATTTCCTTTCTTGTCTCCCCAACTTCCAATAATAGTTTATCCTCTGGAACACCACGTGAAGGATCTTCAACAAATGAAGCCCTAACAAAATCACACTTCCCTTCTGTTTGGTTGGAACCCTTATCCTCAGGAAAATCTGAGCTGCTTGATTCAGTTCCTACTCCACCTGCATCATTAAGAAAACTCATACTGATCACAAGGTCTTAGTATGCAGATTCAGAGTAATAACCCCCAGAAATTCACCCAACAAAACCCCACTCAGGAATCCTGTAGAAAGTGTACATCCTCCAGCAAGTTGTCAAGTTACACATCCAACTCTTATAAATAACTATCAAATACTCAAAAGTAGAACTATTTTCCCAATCTCATCCCTTCCATCTTCTTACACTCACCTCTTTATAGAAAGAGGCGATGAGAAAAAAAGCAAGAAGGATAAAAAAAATAGTAAGAAAGCAACTACACACAAATTTTTCTTGGCAAGGATAGGAAATTTATGAACATACACTGGATAGGAGTATGTTTGGAGACAGCTGTGCATTCTCCTGTAGAGGATGAAGCAAGTATCTGTTTGTCCTTAGAAATTTCACACGACTTCAAGCTCAGGTCACTTATAATTGAACTTGGAGTTCTGTCAACTGCCAATCGTTGTTTCTTAGTTGCAGACACACACTGATTAGAAGTATGCTCAGAGACAGTTTTGCATTCTCCTCTAGAGGCTGAATCATGTATCTGTTCATCTTTAGCAATTACACATGACTTCCAGGCCCGGTCACTTATAATTGGACTTGGCATTCCACTGACTTCCAATTTTTGTTTCTTGGCTACAGAGACACACTGATCAGAAGCATGCTCAGAGACAGCTGTGTATTCTCCTGCAGAGGCCAAGTTAAGTGTCTGTTCATCTTTAGCTATTTCACATGACTTCAAGCTATGGTCACTTATAATTGAACTTTGTGTTCTGTTGACTTCCAACTTTTGTTTCTTGGCTACTGACTCGTACTGATCAGAAGTATGTTCAGAGACAATTATGCACTCTCCTGTAGAGGCCGAATTGAGTATCTGTTCATGTTTTGCAATTTCACATCCCTTCAAGCTCTGGTCACCTGTAACTGGACTTGGTGTTTCATTGACTTCCAAATCTTGTTTCTTGGCTACAGCTGGTGACTACAAGAGAAAAAGAAAATGTACTAAAAAAAGTTAACAAATTGAAGATTACCAAATTTAATCTAATCAATAGTTTCAATTGGCACTCCAATTAAGGAACACCAGAAAATAGAGTTAGACAACCATCAATGTTGCTAAAAGCGCTAATCAGTGCAAGATGTCATGCACAACAAAGTAGCTTGTACCTTAGTGTCAGTTTCAGAAGTAAGAACATACAAAGTGGATCTGTTCAAACATGATTAGAAAGCAGAAGCACAAAACTACTTGCAGACCATCACTTTTCAAAAGAATACTCAAATTTCTTAGGCAAGAAATGGTGCTTAAGTGGTAACTAAACGCCTCAACCTTCAAAATCTGAGACCACACTGAAATCTTCCTCTTGCTAAGCAGATAATTGAGCATGTAAAGAGTGGAAGATTGGGGTTACCTGAAAGCTAATACACTTTGACACTACAGAAGCACAATAGCTTTTTAGACGCACGAAAAGCTGGATAAATTAAAAAGAAGGTTGTTTTCTGTTTTTATGCTGCTATTTAGACATACACATGCATATGAAGGGGATAGAGCTACTTGAACAAGCAGTTAGACTCCAAAAGATTACTCTGATGTCGGAGGCAAAAGGTTGGTGCTACTAGATTTCTTGACTCCGTCTTATAAAGGAAAATGGGGAAGGGTAAGGCATTTTTAATTCCAATCAACTATTTACACATTGAAAGAAAGATAGCAGAGCTAGATGAGATTGCCTAACCCACATACCAAAAGAGTATTCCAATTTTGGAGACGAGTAACGGTGGTTAAATAAGTGTCGAGTATATAAATAACACTTTTTTTACCAATAAAAGTGTCTGATTATGGTTGTGTGTATTTTCATTATCCTGGTTGGTCGCAGATTGGACATTTTGACAAATCTCAGATGGACAGGCCATCCTAGGACTGAACTGAACAAAAGAGAGATTGACCAAACTAACCAAAAAAAAATTAATTACTACATAAAACTATATAAGGAAACGGTTGGAGGGTGAAATTAAAGAAAATATCTGATTAACCAAATATATAAAGATGTGAGAATAGAAGCTAGTTATTGATGCACCCACACAGGTTTTATCATCTTTCAACTCTACAACATAGTTGCCTTTGCGGTTTCTCTTGAATGCCAGCCTTCCTACCACACCACTTTCAATGTAGCGATGTGCTTCCTTCATGGAGCGGAAAACACATCCACTTACAGGGTCAGTGTAAAACTGCAGAAAATAAGGTCAAGTTAAATAATATATGAATCCCTAGAGGCTGAGCTATATTAGCAACTCATTAACTTTAGAGCATGAGTAGCATGCAAATTGAAGTTAACGTGACAAACAAGTATTTCTGGAAACAAGATTTGAGAGAATTGGGGATATGGGATGATGTTCATATTTGGGACTAAGGAGCTCATGAAGAAGTTTTGCCATAAGAGGAAGTACAGGTTCCATACCGGGTCTCTTCTGATTCTGCCACCTTTCTTTGTTACTTTGATTTCCTTGGTCCATCCCAGAGGTAACCCTTCTGGTACAGTCTTCTCGATTACAACCTAGATTGCTTGATCATTAGAAGCTTTTTCCAATAAATTGATAATATAACCAAGAAAAATAGAACAAAAAAAAAAGGCCCAAAAGAGCAGCATGCTTCCTCAGACCTTGTTTGAGGACCACTGGTCATTGCTTCCTTCCTTTTCTTCAGATTTAGGATGGCTTCTGTTGAGGTAGCGAGATACCTCAATCTTGGAGTTGAATCTGAATCCACCCGTGGGAGGAAAATAAAACTGCAATAAATACAATGATTTAAGATAAGAATTTCAGCTGAAAGATGATTTAAAGTTGTAGCTTCATTTAACATCTTTTTATTGCTGCACTCTTACTTTAAGTAACTTTCAACTGATAATCAAAGACAAGCAGAATCGTATCTTGAAAGACATGGTCATGCCTCCATTAAATAAGAGGCGAGTGAAGCTCGCATAAGAAAACTATGCCAAGTGGCACTGGTTAAAAAAGCCATCACAATTTAAGATGTTGTAACCCAAAGACTTGTAGCATTACTCTAGAGAATACCCTTTCATTTCAACAAGGAGTAGCGAACATTGGGGAGCTAAGCAAAGCAATAGCAAGTCTTTAGCAACTGGATCCAGGAATCATTTTGGTGGCTTCACATACTCCATACTTTTGAATAATATGATACAATCAAATAAACATCTTCTGTATAACCGAACAATTAAAATGTGCAAACTTATCGTATTCATTGTAAATGGCTTTCCAAAATCATTAAAAAAGAAAGAAACCCTAATGCAGCCATGAATTATATATTCTTTCTATTTTCCAGCTTCCACTCAAGGGAGCAAAAGAGAAACGAAGCCATAGAAAATGGCTATTGGTCCAAGGCCCTATCTAATTGAATCAACAACTATTTACTTTTTGGAAAGTTCAAAATTCATTTTCATGTCACAGCATGAAAATAAATTTACTGTAATGCTTTATGGTATCACAATCCAACAACACAAAAGAACTTCACTTTGCTGAATCTGTTCTTCATCTCACTTAACACAGCTCAAGTTTGAATCTTTCATTTACAAATTTACAAACCAATTTCTAGACGCACAGCAAATGGGCATGCATCTCATAATATCCAAACTTCAACTCCAAACTTTCCATTCCTACACAGTACTGGACATTACCAATTACCGCATCAGCTAAAAATTAACTTACCTCAACAAAAATTAAAAAGAAAAAAAAACATAAATTCACTTCTATTACTTCTACACAAAGCTCACCAACAAAATCCAAAAACCCTAAAGATCCAAAAACAAAGGACAGCAAAACCAAAAGGGTCATTTCTTCATCAACAACAAAGCAAAGATCTTAACTTTACCCAGAGCTACATATTTAAAACAGAAAAAGCCAACACGGAAAGACCAAATCTTGAGTTAACAAAAGACTAGATAAAATTAAACAGTTACCAATTACCTTATCTTTTTTACCGCTATTTCTCACTTTAACTTCTACCCTCCAACCTTCTGGCAACCAGTCATCGGATTTAGGATCCCCCATCTCGTCCACCGTTGTCTTGTCCCGGCAGTGATCACCGGCAACTGAGAAAACCACAACCACCACCTTTTTCTTGTACTAAATAAATAACTGCTTTGTTTTTCTGAGAGTCAAGGGTCTTGAGAAGAAGGAAGATATGGGAAAATTCAGGACAAAATGAGTGTGTGCAGGATCCCACGTGTTGCCAAACTTCTAGTGTTCTTATTTGACCATACAACATAAGCATGAAACTTGTCGCTCCCATCACAGTATTAGTATTTGTTTTGTCTACTGTCCTCGGTATCTTAACCAGTCTTGATGTGTTACAGTAGGTAACACCCCAGTTTCTCACATTTACATCTCGGATTTGAATTTGATTGTTTTTTTTATTAAAAAAAAATCCAATTAAAAAGAAATTTAGTTATAAGAGAAATTTTTATTTAGTTAATGGTGCATTCTTTTTTGTTTTATTATCTATTTTATCCTGTTTCTGAGAAATGAAAATAGAAAAAAGATGAAAAAAATCGACAAAGACGAACTTACCAAATCCATGATGGTTTATGCTGACCAAATGATTATTTGATTTATTTTGAAACTATAAACATTAATAAATTGATTTTGATTAGCTATAAAGGATTTTAAGCTATAATTACTCTGTTAGTGTGTGATTTTTATGGATTACTTTACATGCTGAGTGTGGACTTTTGTTTTTCTTGTACTATTTTGCTCATCTGATTAAGATTCTGGAGGATGATGTTTCTTGCAACGTTGTACGACTCTATGGTCTTCTTGGATTTGTTTGTTGGAAGTATTACCGTTAATCTTATCCATTACCTTATCTTTTCATGATTTTAAAACTTGATTTTTGTATCTATTCTTGTTTAAGATATTTGATTCAAGTTGATTTAATAATTATTTTTTTAAAATTAAAATTAAATTCTTTCAATGAAATAACCTAAGAAAAAATTACTGATAAATTTATTAGGTGTTGTTCATGATGAACATATTATTAAATTAATCCAAAGTTATTTTATGTTTTTAACTCAAAATAATATCTAGATCTCGAGTTAATTCCGTCGGAGTTTTAAAACAATGTTTTTTTTTTTTTTTTTTGAACGGATGATCAAACACCCTATAGGAATCTAGTTTCGGCTAGCAATCAAGCTTGCCACTAGCAAGACTTCAAGATGGTGTTGAAGACTTTCATATGATCCTTTAGCCTTGTTGAGTTGAGATGTTTAGGGTTTTGGATAAACTCAAGATGAGCTTTATTAATGGGCCTCAGGTAATTAAATTCGGGCCTGAAAATGTGCTTCAGGCCTTTGGTATTTACCTACATGTTATTTTGGGCCTGCGGGCTTGAGGTTAGGGGAAGGACAGCTTTCTAAGTGAGAGAGGGTTGTAACAAAGCTTAGCTACCACTTCAATAATTTATCACCATGATCATAACAGTGTAAAAGGAAAAATTGATAAACCCGGCTTGTCACCCGATATGGCTCAAAATTTGGGTTATAAGTTACATATTTTAATTTAAATTAGTTCGGGTTAATCAAAATAATATTGTTGTATTAAAAATTAAAATAACATCGTTTTGAAAATAATATTTTTTTAAAATCAAATTAGATTTTAATCGAGTCATTAGGATTGTAGATTAACTCTTCAAGTCAAATTAAATTAATTCTAAATTAATTTTTTTAAAAAATTTAATTCGAGTCAAAGGTCAAGTTGGTCGAGTTTAGAGTTGACCCATCAAATTATATCGGGTTTAATAATTATGATGAAAGTATACTGACAGGTGTGCTTCTAAAATTATCCAAAAATAAAATGTAATTTTAATTTTCAATGAAAAAAACCACAATTTCACTTTGTAAATGACCAAATTTCCATACAAATTCAATAGTTAAGGAAGTGGTATGACTTAAGAATAAGGTTTTCGAATGAAGGGTTTAAATCAAGATTAAAAAAAGGATCTATCTTAATTATTAAAAAATAGATCGATTATAAATTTTTTAGCTCAAGATTTGTGCAAGTGGATTGAATAAGACATAATTTTAACATTTGATGGCATGAATCATGAGAGGAATTAATATTTTTAGGTAATTTGATTATTTTAATGTGTTAATATAAAAAAATTTAAAAAATGTTATTTTGTTATATTTTAAATTGAAAAGTACTATACATCAAATTACCAAATACTCATTAAGAAATCATTTGATATTATAGTAGCTTTTATTTTTTACTTCACTACAGGAACAAAAACTATTTAGTTAATCAAATAGTTTTTTCTTTATACGGTCCATAATTATATTTAAAACTCTGATTTTATAAAAACTAAAATAACCTATTTTTTCTTCATAAAAACTTTTTTTTCATTTATTATTCACGCAAAAACTCATCTTATAAAAATTTTAAGTAAATATAAATTTTTAAATCTATTTTTATTAAATCATAACTTAAAATATTTTTATTAAACCGTTATTTTATTTAATCAGAAGCAAAAACAAGCTAAGTAGCTGCTAATAATCCTGGCTATTTAGCACTACCAAAAGTCAAATTTTATTAATTGTCAAATGGGATAAAATTAAAGCTGATCCGCCCGTTCCTCCACCAGTAGACCTGCATTCTGCTGCAATGCCTCCAAGAAGTGCATCACATTAAACAGCTAATAAAGGCAATTAAATTAAGTGATTACTATACAGAATTCGCATTTTTTAAATAATATATGGAAAAGTCAAAATAATATTTCGTAATTGTGCATTTTTTTCAATTAAATTAAACTTGTGATGATATCACTAAAGCCACGGGCTATGTGAATTTGGACACAAATGTATTTTATAAAAAATAAATCATGAAAAAAGAAGAAGAGAGAGCTCATATATATTTTTGGTTGATTTTTCTATGACTGTCTCATTTGATTGTTCCCGTACGCCTTCTTGATTTATTACAAGGACTCCATAATTTTCTTTTCATCATATTCTCCAATAAAAACAAAAGCCCTCTTCTCCATGGATCAAAACATTGTGCTAAATTCATGATATTTGATGCAGGAGGCACCTGGGGCAATTTGGATTCTAGGGTTGAAGATAAAATGCTGTTCTTGGAAATTTGTGGGTGAGCATATTTGATTATTTTTCCAATGCATAATGGGCCCTTGTGTAGCTAGCTCCAATGTAAAAAATATGAACAAAAAAGAAGAAGAAGTGAGTCATTTGTGTACATGAACTGTGGGCAGGAGGCCAGGAATAATGGCTGTAAGCATTTGAAAAACAAAACAATTCAGGAGTTGTTCATGATCCAGAGAATCTTGCTGCAAAGGAGCATCGTTGTTTAACTTGCTATTGATAAACAGTTCAATACAAAATCAATAATTCTGGACAAAACAGAACTTCAACTACATCGATCATTCTAGCGGTATAAAAAACAGTCCTGCAAATGTTTTACCATAAGAAAAGAAATATGTTTAATTGAAGAAATAAAAAATAAATATAATAAAAATGAGAGTTTCAAAGTGAATTTATGTCTTCTAAACTAAAAAAACATAAATATATTTTCTTTGCCTTGATTGTTTCTGTTTTTTGTGTATCGAGACAAAAACACACAACGCTGTCCAAATTAGTGCTCGCAGGAAAAAAAAAAACTTTAATTCAGCAATCTTCAAAACTGGATGTATAGGGAAAATATGTATAGATTATTCAACAAAAATATTTTAAAAACACTATATATATTTCAACAAATGGAAACAGATTGGAATTTTGTTGATTCGATGATCAGTTGTGGAGTGGGTTTGGTCCACAAGGAACAAGCCTGCGCGAGACGGTGTGAAGTGCCTTGATGTTGTTAGTGCTGGATTCTGAAGCCTTAAAAATGGAAGAAAGGGCTTGTAGAAACATTGAAGAATGTTTGGTTTTCGACCCTTGTTCTGTTTCTCCATTGCTCTTAGATCTTTTGGCATCGCGGCAAGTGGTGCCATGAACGAGTACCAGGAACACTATCAGGAAAATAGGGAACAGCTGAGGATTTTTATTCCTCATGATGAAAATGGTGGGGATATAGAGACCAGAGAGGTTGATAGATAGGAAAATGGATTTTAGAGCAGGGGGAATTTGGTAGGTTTGTTGTTTGTACTTTGTCTGTGTGGTTAATTAGGCAGCTTCGAAGTTTATTTATAAGGTTGGCCATGTCAGGCCAGGCCACCTTATGTTTATTTCCATTTAACATTCATAAATTATCAACTCAGAATTTTTATTTTTATATTTATACGAGTATTTGATTTAATATGTATATCTCGATTAATTCTATAAATTTTTAGTAACCCTAATAATCAAAACTAATAATAATATCTAAATACCAAAATTCTTCGAATGTTGAATGTTGAGGGCACATCTTGCTTGTCAATAAAATTACAGGTAACAAGTAATTTTCGAATGAGGTTGAATTTGCGAAAAATTATTATAATATCTAAAATAATTCAAAATAAAACTCTCTCGAATGGACAGGTGGGCCTGCTACAGGGTTTTAATAATTATGTTTGGAAGAATATATATTTTTACATAACTTTCACATAATAATTATTTATAGTTTTTTGAGAAAAAGTCTACAACCTGTCCTGAATATAAATTCCTGAATACAAAGCATTTCTCCATAATGAGGCTGCCTACGTACGGATTGCATATGCCACAAGAATTGAACCCTCCACGCCACAGGTTTCTTATTACAGATAGCATAATCTCTTACAGTAGAATGTTTTTGTTAAGGAAAAGAATAGAATATGCATTCTGTAGTTGTCTTTCAAAAAGGCAATATATATGCAATGCTGCCAAATTGCATTGCCTGATCCCCATGGAGACTAAAAAACAGTAGAGTAGGTGGCTTTCCTGTTTATTAAACTGATAAATCCAAGTTGACTCTATCAGCGTGCAGGCTTCGCCAATTTATCTAAGGCAAATATGACGTGTGGATCGATGGATATAGCTAGCTAGAGATTAAATGAATGGACATCTTTTTATTAATTTTGCCGTGTGAAGTGATGTTAGGGTGTTGCTATTGAGCATGAAATAAGCATAAAAGATAGCATAAAAACTGATCAGCGCCTTAAATATTTTCAAAATTTGTGCGTAGTGACAGGTTTGTAAGGTTGGGCTCATCAAGCACGAAGCATAACTTGGAATCTTGAGAGGCAGGAGGATGGCTGAGGGAGTTGGTGAGCACCAGCTATACATAGGATAGGGTTCTGCAGGAAAAACAATGAAATAACCAATCTCTAGACTGAAGATGATGCAGAAAGAACAGTGCATGACACTTGAATTAATCTATAATAATTTGGTCTCCTTTGAATAAGAAAAGTCAGCGCATAACCAGCCTGGTTTCAGCTAAAATTCTTGTCAAGAATTGAGCTCCATCTATTATAATGCTTCTCCCTCGCTCTCCCTCTCCCCCTCTTTTTTATCTTAGAACTGCTTCCTTATCAACCATCTATTATAAATCTTTTTCACAGATGATTTTAAAGACACACCCTCTATATATATCGATGTCGATTTGGTGTATACAAGAGAATAAAATCCTCTTGAATGGTGGTCTCAACTCTCAAGGTTTGAAGAAGTCGAGAGAGAGAGAGAGAGAGAGAGAGAGAGAGAGCAAATTTCCTTGATCACCAAGCATACATCTTAATTAGGGTTTGTTATAATCCATCTTGTTAACTGCGTACTCACTGCCTTGAGCTTTCCTTGTATATGTTCTTGAAAGGGAATGTATTAGAATTAAACAACTCCTCAATTGTGCTTAACTAGCTAGTCAAGTTGGTTTTAACAGCACAGTTCGATATGAAGATTTCAAATCCTTCTGTTCTATGCTCTGTTAGCCATCCATGTGATCAATTTCAAGATAATTTCAGTCAGACATTTAGAAAATTTTCTTTCTATATATCAAGCACATTAATTGACCGTCATCCTATACCAACAATAAATAGGGTCTAGGAAGTGCAATGTTCATAGCTAGAATATATAGGTTAAGGCCTTATATAGAACATGGGCACGGCTGTGGTTACGTCCACGTTTCCAAACGCTGATACAATCACAGCCATGTACGCGTTCCAAACAGGGCTGTAAAAAGAAGTAGATTTGTATGGACGCATGATTTTATAGGTTAAAGACATAAAGATAAGAAGAGAAGAAAAAAGATTGGAATCTTCCAACTATAAAGTCAGCTGCCAACCCCAGCCTAGTGTTTGTAGTTTTTTACGTCTTCAGTGTCCCTACTGGCTGCACGGTCCTCTCAGTAATCAATGCTTTGATCACTGGCTTCCTCTTCATTATATAACACACCTTATTTGCTAGGTAATTTTCTTGAAGCATTTCAAGATAACTAAAAATAAGTGACCATACAGTGGCTAACTTTGACTGGATTACATGGTCATTTGAAGCTATGATGCACAGCTCACGTCACAATTATACAGTCAAGTGGGACTATTACCGCAACACACTCACGAGGAGAAAAAATGAGCTTACATTTTCCTTAAAAGCTTAATTAACTACGACACAAACTAAGCATAGTAATTAATACATGATGTACTTTTACAACTCAATCTAACTTCGGTTCCTGGGAAGAATGAAAGAACTACAGAGAGGGAGGCCATCTTTCATTCTTTCCAGGAACCAAGTGGATTTTCTGTCTCCAAAGCAGCATCAAGGATTTCTCATGGAAACAGATAATTACAAAAAACGACAAATCCAATCAATTGTGAAGTGGATTAGGTCCACCTGGGACAAGCTTATGAGATGCAGCATACAACTTCTGGACCTTGTCGTCTTTATTGAATTTCACAGTGTGAGCAATAGCCGGCAGGTGCTGAGGGAGTGGGAGAGAGAACTCGGTGTTAAGTTGCTGTTCTTCTTCATGGGCAGCTCGGCTGATATGCCTGCAAGTAGAAGGATGGAGTAAAGATAGCATGATTGTGCTGAAAACTAGAAGTGGGAGTAAAGGGCTATAAGCTATTCTCATGATTTGAGTCTTGATGAGATGATGAAAAAAAGAGGTTCTAAGATATGGTTTTCAAGTAGAGAAACAAAGGATGTTTTGAGTAATTTTTAGTAGGTCTAATGTCTTTATAAGGGGATCAAGCAACCTGATGGGAAGGGAGACAGGGCCAAATTAACAATCCAATCCTATTTGAAAAACACGAACAGTACCCATCTTTCTATTACTTGGTAGCCCTACCTCATATAATTGACAGCAACAGGCGCCCTTAAAAAAGGGTTAAGAGAAAAGGCCAAGTTTTTCAAGGAGCAAAACGATTAATTATCTCAGACTGCTCAGATCCCTATGATTGATGGAGTAATGAATGCAGGCTGAAAGCCCTTCCAATCTCGACCATTTCATACCTTGATTTGGTTAAATATCATATCAACTCAACTTTCCAGGGACTTGTAACTAGGATTGAAATGAATGGCCTCAAAATTCAAGAGATGAACTCAACTGTGTAAATTTGTTGTCCACTATATTCCTCAAAACTCATGAAATCTTCATATGACAGAAGTAGATGATCTGTCCATAACTTCTTTCACAAGAATGTGTTTCTCATCATGTTTAGAGCTGAAATCTGATAATAAAAATCAAGTTGAGGTATTAAACATGGAATTAGTCGGCAAGGCACGAATCACAAGACAAATTAAATCTTGGCATGCCATTGCAAAAGAGGGGACAAGGCATTAAATAGAGTGTACGTGTTTGATAAGATAGCTCGATGATCGCCTTCAAGCTGCCAGCGCAAAGAAAGCGAAATTTGCTACCTCTAAGAGTTACCACTGTGATCCAACAGTTGCCCTGCTTTCATTCAAGTTAATTGCAAAGCTCGTCTCGGTGGAGAAATTTGAGAGCACTGGGGATCAACATCTGCAGCAGATTAAAGTTCGTCGGGTAAAACTAGTTACAGTATACAGTCATTTAACTAGTAGGTTGTAAAGTTTTTCAAAAAAATATTTAGTATACAAGTTGTTTCAACGTGGTTTTTTATATAAAAAATTCAAAATATAAATAAAA
>Ga0325403_1000112_pt1 | contig 42730 bp, 29 predicted proteins | sample PopdelMetagenome_19_FD_205665 | JGI IMG/M metagenome (GOLD analysis project Ga0325403, IMG submission 205665) | Populus deltoides microbial communities from Bellville, Georgia, United States - Xylem-PdKOR-R4 | ecosystem: Host-associated > Plants > Phyllosphere > Stem > Wood/Secondary xylem... | reverse complement strand
GTTGAAAAGCATTCCGATATGTCGTCTTTCATCTCTTGTAAAATTTAGAATTGACGAATGTGAGGAACTGAGATATTTGTCTGGTGAGTTTCATGGCTTCACGTCTCTTCAGTTTTTGAGGATACATAGTTGTTCAAAGCTGGCATCCATTCCAAGCGTACAACACTGCACAGCTCTGGTGGAATTGGGTATATGGATGTGCCAAGAGTTGATCTCAATTCCTGGTGATTTCCGAGAATTGAAATATTCTTTGAAGAAATTGGGTATTGAGCGATGTAAATTGGGAGCTCTTCCAAGCGGACTACAATGTTGCGCATCTCTAGAGGAATTGTGGATAGGGGATTGGAGAGAGCTTATCCATATCAGTGATTTACAAGAATTGTCTTCGCTTAGAAGATTAGGGATTAGAGGTTGTGATAAGCTCATCAGTATTGATTGGCATGGTTTACGACAATTACGTTCTCTTGTTGAATTAACAATCATTGGGTGTCGGAGTTTGAGTTATTTCCCAGAGGATGATTGCTTAGGCGGCCTCACCCAACTGAAGGAATTGGGCATCGGTGGTTACTCAGAGGAGATGGAGGCTTTTCCTGCAGGAGTTTTAAACTCAATTCAACACCTGAACTTGAGCGGGTCCCTAATGATATATAGATGGGATAAACTGAAGAGTGTACCACACCAACTTCAACACCTCACTGCCCTCAAGGAATTGCATATATATGAATTCAAGGGAGAGGGATTTGAGGAAGCTTTGCCAGAATGGTTGGCCAACCTTTCTTCTCTTCAATCTCTTTGGATTGTGTATTGCAAGAATCTCAAGTATCTGCCAAGTACAACAGCCATTCAACGCCTCTCCAAATTAAAGACATTGGATATTCATCGATGTCTACATCTCTCAGAAAATTGTAGAAAGGATAACGGCTCTGAATGGCCCAAGATTTCTCATATCCCAACAATCCATATAGAGGGTGCACGTGTACAGGTATAAGTTGAGATTTTAATTTTTTTTTATGTTACTTTGCATGCAGAGGAGAGAGAACCAATTAAAGTTTCCTATTTGCCTTGAAACATGAACCATCTCATTTAATAATAACCAATAAAATTATTAGTGAGATTACAAATACGATTAAAACTAAAACACTCTTTAATTTATTTAAAACATTTTATAAAAGAGATGATTATTGTAATAAAATAAATGATTATTTGTTTTTTTCTACTTTAACCTAAATTTCATTCCGTACACTATCACATGACATTATTATTAACTACCAAGATGATGACTGAATTACTTTTTTATGAACAAAATAATTTAATCAAATATTTTAATAATGATAATATAATTTTTTTTTGGGAAGGCAGCTAAAAGATATGATAATGATTGGTTCCACTTATTTTTTACATGAATTACTTTAATTTTACACATATTACAAATAACTGCATTATCTATGTAGTATTATTTATTTTAAAATCATCAGCTTTATATACAATTATGATACTTAAAAACAAACCACTAAATCAATCTTGGTAAGACTCACATTCAAATAAAGGCATTCATATCTATAAATATGAATTTAATGATAATTCATTAAAATTTATAATTTATAATCTTGAAATCAATAATTTAAATTGGTATTGGGCATTATTAACTACCAAAATTATTTCTTGATGACTAGATTACTTTTTTTATGAATAAAATAATTTAATCAAACATTTTTATGATGATTAAAAAATTTTAATTTCTTAAGGCTGCTAAATTCTTGAAAATACGATAATAATTGGTTCCACAAATTTTTAGCTTTTAATATGCGTATTGTATTCATTGAATTGAATATGCTTTCTATACAACTAAAGCTACTTTCAACATAAATCATAATATTTTTAGAAACTATGAAGCAATCCTATTTTCTTGATATTTTTTCTCTACTCAGTTGATTCATTCTGCTTTTTGTAGTTTAGCGTTGTTTATATTTCCAAAACTAATACCAAGTAAACTAATACCAAGTTGGCTATTTTAACTATCATATGTGCAGTCAGACCTCGAAGACTGAAGGAAGCCATGAAATGATTATTTGAAGCTTATTCAGAATAGTGTTTGTCAGGCTGGATAAATATGTGACCTCCACAATTCTCTCGTATCTTTATGAGATAAGTATATTTGTCAAAATGTAAGAAAATGGATGGAGCTGACAGCTTATCACGAAGATAGAAGAGTTTAATATAGATATGGATGTGAATTCGAATGTCTAACTTGTATTATTTTATATTTGATTTTGTTATTTAACTTTAAAGTATTCGATTTTTATGATGTTATATATGTTGATGATGTTCTTGGGCAGGAAGAGAATTTCAAAGCTGAATTTTCTAATTGTAGAAAGAACAATGTTCTTGCTGAATAGATGATCAAGCTGATGTACTCCAAATTTATGAAGAATCATTTTACTTTTTGTCTTGTAAATCTACCTTCATCTTACATAATATGTTGTTATTAATTCACCGTTATCTTCTTTGATCTCTCTCTATTATTTTCTCTTTTAAGTATTTGAATATCTAAAATAAGGCATAAAAGCTATAGGATAAAAATATGGTTGATTTCACAAAGTCTATTCAAACTTCAATTAGTTGCAGAAATTTCAAGATTTTCTATTGAAAAGCTTCTGACCTACAAGTATATATGAAATGGAAACCTCGGGTTTGTGTTGTCCACCTGGCATCAAGGACTCGAACGAGACAGAGGCTCTTGCAAAGGAGAGTAAATGCAGCAGCAGGAGGGGATGCCCTGCAAGAAAACATGTAGAGAGGAGCTTGGAGGATCCTAGCATGTTAGTTGTGGCTTATGAAGAGGAACAAAGTCACTCCAAAATTGCATTTCAATCTCCCAGCATGATGCTTCATATTTAACAACCAAATCATACCAAAGGACAACAGTATTTTCCAAGCGGGAACTGTTCGAGCACCTGCAAAGTAAGGTTCTTCTTTTGCTCCATGTTCCCTTCAAAAAAGATCTCATGATTTTTAACTTCTAGGTTATATGATCCTTTTTCATCAATGTCTAATTGTATATATGCTCTCTCTCAAGATTTTCTAATAAGCGCGGTGCGTGGGAAAGAACCAACGTAGTTGTTCATCTGGAACTTCTGCAAATGAGAAAACAGCACAAATGTAGAAATAAAAGTTAAGAGATGATCCGAAAAGCGCAGATCCAAAATAAGGACAGCAACCAAATTTGAAACAGGACCAACACAAGCTCACCAAAACCACAGACGAAGCCATTCGAATGAAAAGCTCCAAGAGAAGCAACCAAGAACCCACCGCTGTAAACTACAGAAACAGGGGAAAGGCAGAGAAAGATAAGAAAAAAAAGCGATGGCAATACATAAACAAATGAAAGGCCTGGAAAGAAGTAAGGGGACAACTTGATCAAAAAAGGATGAAGCTGGCGGCTTATCACCAAAATAGTAAGAGCTTGATACAGGATTGGATGTGAATTATTGCTTGTATGCGATTTTACTTCTATTATTTTATTTTAGACTTCTTTCTCAACATTTAGGAATTCAATTTTCATTAAGCTATATATATTGACAATTGAAGTTAAATTCAATATTGTGGAATTTATAATTAATAAGAAGTATAGAAACACATGCATATCCTATAAAATTCTCTTTTTATTATTCCTTTTAGGCACTCGACATTAATTCTTCCATCATACTAAAATCACCAATTTTGCAATCACTGTCAAATTTTCAACAATCTATTTTAAACAAAAAGTATAAATATTTGATTTATTTCTTGGTTGTGGAAAATGCTAGCATAATTTTAAAATAGTTGACATTTATTGCAATTCAAAATGGTGTTAAGTTTAAAATATTCAAATTGGTAAAATATTTCTCGATCTGCGAAATCCAAGAATAAAAGTTTTCAAGTCTCGTCAATGTTTTTTTCTTAACAGCCATCTAAAACAAATATTCGTGTGTGTAGGATTCAGGAGGGACAGCTATTCGTAAGGGAACATGTCACAATTTTGTTTATTACTTGGGGCAGGCATTCACAAGTGCAGCCATTGGTTTCCTCCTGGCTTCCTAACTGTTCAAAATTCATGTTTCACTTGAGTTAGAAATAGATGGGAATGAGAAGCAACGTGAATGAATTGGGGAGGGGGGGAGGATGTCCTAGAACATAAATAGATATTTGTGATCTTCCACAGTAAGACGAGTAGCTGAACCCCAACTTTGATCTTCGCCAAATGCAGATGCAACCATTTTTCTCCTCTCTTCCTGCAAATTGTGGTCACCAGCAAAGAAAATTATCTTTGAAAACCATGTTCAAATTTTCGAATATAAGAACACAGAGAAATGCACATACGAGCAAAAGTATTAGATAATAAATAGATCACACTTCAAGATTACAAGTAATATTCTCATTGTCATTTACAAAGGCTTCAGCCTCTGGCACCTGTGTGACTGTCATGCCCATCTACAACCCTGGAAGTGCAATTTGTTGCCTTCCTGATAAGTTTAATGAGATTAACGTGGCTGTCAAGTAAAGAGTAGCCATTTGAAGATGAAATATTGAATGGTAATTGTCATGACCCAAATCCCGGATTCATGACCGGCATATAGGCAAGGTTCCCCTCCAAGGTTCCATATCTATACGAACCCAAACTTACATACAAACTTCTCCTAGCTCAATCAGAGTTTAACGCAACATTAATAACAAAATTAATTTCATAATATAATTGAATTGTCTTAATACAAGAGTTAATATAATTTCATAGTTTTGGAGCACTAACTAGACATAAAAGAAATTAAAGGTACAAATTACAACCAAAAGAGCAGGTTCTGAAGGTCCAACAAAAGTGACCTGCTATCAAGCTATAAGCCTGAAAAGGATAAATAATGAGAGGGTGAGTTTAACAACTCAGTGAGTAGATAACATTCAATACACACACACGAGGTAATACAACAATGAGAAATATATATACAAGTATGGTTTTAGGTTTTTATAGAAAGGTTTCTTAAATTAACCATAACAAGAAAATCATATGGTAAAACTCGTTAGAAAATCAAAATGCAATGAGCATGAGGCTCCGTACATAGGAGATCAGTATTGCATGTTTTGGCTAGTTATTAAATAGTGTATATGATACAGTACTCTTTCCATTCATCGGGTAGAGGTCTTGATTATTAACATGTTTTTCGTTGAGAACGAATGAAAAGACACCTTCAGGAATTAAGATTGTTTCGAGAGTTCATGAGGTAGGGGCCAAACCTTGGGATCAGTGTTCAAATCTTTAACAGCCCTGTCTCTTGAACTCAAAGTCAGTGTCCCGTCAAGCCTCCTATACTGGATGCAATACTGATTCAGTGAAATTTCAACCAAATCCAACATGCTAGTCCACTGGGAGAAAACAATTGCTTTTATTGGTCCTTCAGTTGACGAGTTTGAATATGCCATCGACGTAGCACTGGATCCTGTGGAACCATTAAATCCTGAAATTGGACTCTCAACCTTACAAGGGGGTTGAACCTCAAGAACATCTTTGATTTTTGAGGAACTATACTCATGCTGATTGATGTATCATCAAATGTGGAATTTGAGGAACTAGCATCAAGGTTGTCAGAGATTCTTCTTCTAAGAGTAGCTTCAGAGAAAACAACATCGGAACCAAGTTGTTCTTTGCAGTCAGAAGCAGGGCAAGTATTATCATCTCCTGTCAAGTATTCTGACACACACTGATAGCAGAAAACATTGGCTTCTGAGTTCTGGGTTTGGGGAAAGCAATGAGGAGAAGGATTGGGGGGTTGAGGGTATTTTCGCTATTTCAGTGATTCAAGTTCAAGCCTTTTCTTCTCTTTAATTAACTAAAAGATAGCTTATAAATTGAATTTAGCATTCCAATGATAAATGTAAATGAAAGACTTAAATAGTTAATATGACATTTTAAATATTGTAAATATAGTTTTTTTTTGTATGTGCACTCTAATAATATGTTATTTTAATCATTTATTTATATTTTAATATATTTAATATACAAATACTTCACTTGTAACTTTGTTTCCTTGCATGAGCTTCTATTTTTAAGGGCAAAAAAGGGGCAAGTATAAAATAAATAATCGATGCTCAACAACTATTTGTATAATCTTCATGTTTTAGATTTTATGATAAAATACGTAGAATTAATATTTTATTGGGATAAAAGATATTTTGATTTTTACCTATTAATTTAGCAATAACTTTGTTTCCTTTTTTTAACTTCTTTTTATTGCTCTTGTGATGGAGGTGGAATTAATGAAGTAGTTTAACAAATAATAGAAGTATTTTGGATATGCTAGGGGTTTTGTGATATTTCATAGATGTGGAGGGTATTTATGCAAAATTATTCAAATAAATTAAATATATGTGTGAGATTTGGTTTCAATAAACAACTTGATTTATATTCCGAGTATTTACGAGATTATGTATCTTTATTTATATACATTACTCAATTTTCTAATTTAAACTTTAGTTAATGCTACCATTTTTTTTATTTGTTAATGCATATAATTAATTGTAGATTTATTTAAGTAAATGCATCCATCATCTTTTCATTTCCAACTATTTTTGTTCATCATATAAAAAATATATTAAAAACACCAGCATATATGTTCATTTATTTATGTTTGAAAGATTTTTGAATGGCACGGTCCAACAAGGTAGCATAATATGTAGAGAATGCTGGTATTTATCTTTATAATTTTTAGAGTGAAAGAAATGTTGATAATTCCTTAAAATAACTTGAGAATTTTGGATTGAATTGGTTTGATGAGGAATAACTCGTGGATCCAACATTATACAAAACTTTAATATTATAAAACTAGCTCAAAGTATATCAACGAGGAGAAAAAATCTTTTGTCCTAAGTTCTTAAGCGAATAAAAATCCCGATATATAAAGACTCCATCCCTTTCTATTATAATAAAGCAAAAATCTCACACATATATTTAATTTATTATTTGCATGTGAATTATTTCATTAAAGCAAGCTTACTTTTTTCCGTGCATGAACTAATTTATGATTATTTTATAATGTTAAAACTTTAATGTTTTCTTCAATTATTTTAATAACTTTTATTTAATATTCTTTTATCTTATTAAATCTATTAATTAATCATTATAAATTCATGAGGTGTTCATGTAAATACTATCTTTGACGTGCTGGTTATGTGGGGTTTAATGGGTGGGGTTATGTGGCCATATTTCCATTGACGTGCTGGTTATGCAAAAATGCTCCTAACCATTAGGAACAAAAACAATATGTTGCAAATTTCACGTGGCTGGTGGGATCCACTGTGCTGATTTGTTACTTGGCTAGTCGCTGACATGGCATGCCACCTATACACATTGACATCATGATTGCGTCAATGATGTCATCCTTATCCGGGTTAGTAACGTGTGTCGGGTCGTTTGGTATTTAGGTCGGGTTAGCATATCCAAACAAAGAAGACTCTTTGCCGGCACGTGTTTGCGCGTGCAACTATGTCTCACGTTAGAATTTTACGCCGTTTTCATCAGCTTGCTCCTCTTGATCTCCTCTACACGATGGTATGTTCAAAACACCGTTTTGAGAACTTTTATTTTTGAGCAAAAATCAAACACCACTCTAAACCAAAGCTCTAATACCAATTGTTGGGTTTTCGATCGGTGGTGTTTATGATCATTGCTCATTGGAGGCTGAGCACGCTGATACAATATTTAACGTGATTCGGCAAATCACCTACGTCCATGGAAGAAGTCCATATTATTAGAAATAGATAAAGAAAGGTTACAACATACATGGAGGGGACGATCACTTCACTCAACTCAACTCTCATTCAAGGGCGGAGCCAGGAATTTTTCATGTCCTGTGCTATTAAATAAATATATATATTTTTTTTAAAAAATCAATTATTAACTTATGTACATGAATTTTTGAAGTTAACAGTAAAATTTTAATTCAAATACATTATCCAAAATATTAAAAAATAAATTTGAAAGTACATAAAATTGAAGTGAAAGTAAAAATAAACTCACTATTAAAGTTATATCATTCGATGTTTTGTGGAATATAATTCATTTATAATCAAAGCTGAATCGATATTATAACAACTACTCAACCGAGATAAAATAACAATCTCATGTCAAGTAGAAAACAAAGTAATTAAATTTTTTTCCTCTCTCAATTCCTCCTTCCTTCATTTGATTCTTTCTTAGATTAGTATTTTATAAGTTAGGCTTTGTAAATTTACAAGGTTATTCTCTCACTTTTTTTATTTTTTTTCCTTGGATTTTTTTATGTTTTCCTCTTACTTTTCTCTCTTTCTCTCTCGCCTTTTCTTTTCTTTCTTTGCCTATTATGCTTCTGCCAAGTCAGCAACATATAAAAGGAAGGAAGAGCTGATTTGTTTTATTTTTTAATGACAAATAATCATTTTACTCTTAATGAGTCGTTTTGTTTTTATTTGACGGTCTTTTTTTGTTAATACTACCAAGCTTCGTTCATCCTAAAATTTTAACCAGATTTTATTCAATATATTTTAAGATCCCTCGTAAAATTTCGGCTTAATCTGATGGTCGGATTGAAAATTATGTCTAATAACGTAAAACTGCTTAAATTGTGTTTTTTCATCAAATTTCTAAAATTTTAACCCAAGCTAAAATATCATATTAGAAGGCTCCACATAAATTTTCAGAATTTTTTGATAACTCATTTGAGAATTACGAATTTTTTTATATAAAACTAGTCAAAAAGTATTGATAAAATCTTGATCTAGGAGGCTGGTGCTGATCGTAATAACTCATCTCCCCTTTGATCAAAAGCTTTCTTTTTTCTTCTTGGGTTCTTCTCTTTTTCTTTGACAAAGAAGTCGGTTTGGTGCAAGGGAAGGAAGGGTACTATAAAACAAAGGTCTGTAAAGGAGGTTTTGACAGTGGGAAGCTTAGAGGGAGTTTCTTTCTTTCTGGAGAGGCAAATGCGGTTGCTTTGCTTTATAGAAAGAAGAGAAGGGAAGGGAAGAAAAGAGAAAACAGAAAAGATGTCATCCAGTAAGGGAAGCAATGAAGGATCTTTGCTTTTCCACACAGTAGTGTATGTATGTGTATGTATTGGCAGGTACAGGGCAAGGCAATATGAGAACAGGTTATCTACTGCGACTTTCTCTGTATCTTTCAAGCTTTCCACGCAGTCACAGCTTGACGATGTCTTTCCTCCTCTATTACTGCGTCAGGATGTCTTTTTGGAAATTTATTGGTATTTAATTTTAAGATAATTAAAATAAGCATTTGTCAAAAAATTGATAAATTAATTTTACATAAAAAAGTCAAAATTCTCTTTTATTATTTATTTTGACAAATATATATATATATATATATATATTAATTACAACATAGTTGTTTTAATAAATAAAAAACTTGAAGTATTCAACAATTTTGAATTATTTAAATTAAAACGGAAAAAATATATCTTTTTAATCAAAACTTTCATTCTTTATTTATATATTTTTTGTTTTAATAAAAATATATCTTTTTTTATTAGAAGAAGCGTGGTTTTTCAAATAAAATGATTTTAAAAACAATTTTTAATACAAAAATAAAAACATTTTTTTTCCATAAATTTCTGTTTTTCAAATTAATACCTATAAATTATATTAATCATACTAAAGTAATTAGAGCAGTTGGGAACATAACAAAACAAATGTGTTCCAATTTATAGAGTAAGGCTACGGTACACCGTTTCACCAATATATATTTCAGGGCTTTCTTAACATTTTGTAGATGGAGCGCATGCCAGTGAGGGTCCTTCTGCTGCCTGAAGAGATGGCAAATATACCAGTGAGGGTTGAATCGGTCATTTACTATTGTCTCACAAATTAATAAACAGTTGGTAATTGATTATCATTCCTTTCCAGCAAGATATATTGTTCATTATTCTTATTTTCCCATGGGAGAAGGAAGTTATCTTTGAAGTTAATCTTGCTTGTCAATGTTATTTATAATTTTAACTAGGTATGGTTGAGAGTGTAATTGTAGTTATTTTTTAAAGTATTTATTATTTAAAAATTTATTAAAATAATATTTTTTATTTTTAACATTAACATATTAAAATAATTTAAAAAATTAATTTTAAAATATAAAAATAAACAATACCTCTATCTGTACGCGGAATGGTGGTTTACATAAGCCCCCCCCCCCCCCCCCCCCCGAGAGGGAAGTGAATGAATTGAGGTTTTTAAATATAGATTCGATTGAGAATATTTCATTAAACTTCCTTGTAAGGATTTGTAAACACAAATTTTAGTATTGAAGATTAAGTAAGAATATGTGTATAAATATTTAATTTTATTAAAATTTATGAAATCAAACCAAGATTTGTTATTTGCAAAAATATGAATTTAGATGCATGTTGCCAAGTAAAATTTGATGGTTTGATACTTTGAGGAATATTTTGATATTTGATGGTTTAATACTTTGAGGAATATTTTGATTTGTCTTTAAAGTGTAATTAAAAAAATCTTATTGAACATTTAGCCTTGATCAAATAGAGCTTTAAAAAAAAAATTATTGCTTAAATAGCTTGTTTTAAGGAAAAGATTTTATCCCCAAAAGAATTATATTCCTCTCTATATCTAAAGTGAGACCCTCTTTTTTTTCAAGATTTATAAGAGCACTCCTATATTTGAAAAATGCAACATGTTATTATTTTATTGGTTAATTTTTATTTATAGAACATTATATTTATGATAAAATATCTTAAATATTTTATTTTATTTTTTAAATTTTTATTGGCAAAGAAATAAATAAAGATCTATTTATTTTTATTATCATTTATTTCAAATTTATTTTTCCTTTTTATGTAAAAATAAAATAAAAATGATATACAACAAGTTTTTATTGTTAAATTTTTTTGGTTCCACAGGGTTGATTGGAATTTCTGAAATTTCTTTTTATACCATGGCGTGGAGGCTAGGAATTAGAGGGGAGAAGATAGAAGAAAAGAGAAGATGAAGATGAGTTATGGAAAAAGGAGAGAAATTAGGGGATTTTGTTTTTCATAATTTGGTGATAAAGTTGTAACATTAAATTATTAAAGGTTGGACTTTTTAGTTATTAAATCAGTTATAATTTCTTTAAAGTTTTTATTGATTAATTTTTTGGGTGATCAAATTAGTATTAAGATACTTGAAAACTATGGAAAAAAAAACAATAAAAGTAGAGAAAGTAGCAGAAAATTCAAATTTATATAGCAGAAAATTCCAGATTTTAGAGGGGAAATTCAAAAAGTAAAATCCTAGAAAACAACCATCCGGATATGATTTAAAATACTTTTTTATATTTTTAAAAATTATTTTTAATATTAATATATTAAAATCATATAAAAAAATAAAAAAAATAATTTTAATTTAAAAAATTCAAAATTTTTAAAAATATAGCTTCAATCCTAATTTCATACACAACCGAAGTCTATGTACTGACACTACTTTCTTAGATTTATTGTGCGTGTCAAAAGAATATAGGGAGAGGGAGGGACCCTCTGCTTTCAAGTTGTCTACAGGCTCAGATGGATTTGGACACACAAGATAAGAAGGTAGGGTCATGTTCTTCGCCTTTGCATGACTAATTTGACAGCAGTGGTTCGTGGAAGATGCTGCCAGCTGCAATCAATCAATTAACACAGTGAGGGAGGGACCCTCTGCTTTCAAGTTGAATGCATCTTGTTAAAGCTCTAGGCACGGGGACGTGCCAACAAAAACACACTGCCTAGAATTCGGCAACGATGGACAGCGGCAGCCTTACATAGACATAGATGAATTTGGCAGGCAGCGTGCGATGGTCTATGTGAGTCTTTGAGCTTGCGACTTGGCATAGACGTGGGGTCTTAGATAATGGACCTCCTAAGTCAGCAGCTGACGCAGCAGAAACTGGCAGTTGGGACTGCCAAGTAGACAACCAGAATGTGGGGGAAGTGGCAGCATCATGGGGGCAGAACGTGGAAGCATAACTAGGGTGCTCTCCAAGCCACTATGTCCTGAAAACAGGGGATCATGGGTGAGAGGAAGTGCTCCACTATGTCCTGAAAATGGGGGATCATGGGTGAGCCTGCAGCTCACATATTTGTCTATAAATAGGCTGCAAAGCCTTTGTTGTGTAGCATGTGATTTCTGTGCATAGCACACACACTCTTATTGTGTAATCCATTATTAATGAGATAAATAAAGGTTGAGAGGTATTCTTGTATTCTCGGTGTGCTTGCTTGTGTTTGATCCTTGTTTACGACGAAGCAATTGTGAGAACCTCTATGGGTGAGCGAAACACAGTCGTAGGAAACACGAGCGAAAAGGTGAGGGAAGGCTTAGTCTAGTTGGGACTAGACTGCCGCAATGGGTTGAATTTTTCGGTGCGAAAAATTTAACCTCGTGACAATTGGTATCAGAGCACGGTTGATTCTAAAAACATGCAGTAGAAGTCATGGAAGCTATTCAAGAACGGTTGATGCGTTTTGAGACTTTTGATAGGGTCGGATGAAGAAGGCGAAGAACGTTCTATTATTGATCACTTGAAGAAAGCTATGGAAAGTGCTGAAAGGGCTGAGAGCTTGTACATTTCTTTTGCGGCAGAATCGAGTGAACGATTAGCTACTGTCGAAGAGACGATTGCCATTCTGAAAAGGGCAGTGACAAACGCTCCTATTAGGGCAAGTACTTCTAAACCTAAAGTGCCTGAACCAAAGTGTTTTGGTGGGGCAAGAAGTTCCAAAGAGCTTGAGAATTTCTTGTGGGACATGGAGCAATACTTTAGCGTTGAGAAGATCAGCGTGGCTGAACAAGTGGATCTTACCGTGATGTATCTCACGGGAGATGCGAAGCTTTGGTGGCGAACGAGAACTAAAAAGGATTTAAGTGCTGGACGTCTAAAGATTGAGATGTGGGATTGTCTCAAGCAGGAGCTGAAGGAGCAGTTCCTTCCGAATAACACATCTTGGATAGCGCCGGAGGAATTGAAAAGGCTCAAACATGAAAGGTCAGTTCGCGAGTATGTTAAATCTTTCAGTTCTTTGATCCTCGACATCGAGAATATGTCCGAGGAGGATAGGTTGTTCAACTTCATGTCTGGATTGCAAACTTGGACGCAAGCGGAACTAAGACAACAGAACGTAAAGGATCTGTCCTTCACTATTGCTACTGCGGATAGTTTGATTGATTTTAAATCAACTACTAGAGAGGGCTATACATCAGCCTCCTTCAAGTCTAAGGGAAGAAACAAGGAGGAAAGGACAAGGAAGAAGTTTGGTGGGGGTGCATCGAAGGCTGCTGCCGTGGATAAGGGCAAGGCTAAGTTTATGGGTGCACAAGGTAAGGGTACTAAATCGAACTTTACTTGCTTCATTTGTGATGGTCCTCACTTTGCGAAGGAATGTCCGAAGAGGGAGAAGTTGAATGCTATTTGGGCTGGGTATAACGATGAGGATGGGGGGGTAGTCACGCACGTCAATCCTATGCGTGTGATAAACTGCTTGGTAGCTAAATCAGGGGATGTGGCTGCCGAAACCTGCCCTGTTGATCAAGACTTGGCGAGGATTGATGCATTGCGAAAAGGGAAGTCAGGTGCTACGAACAATCTAATGTATGTGAAGATTGGGATAAATGGCAAAAATGTGAATGCTATGCTGGATTCAGGTGCAACCCATACGTTTGTGGCATATCGACTGGTGAAGGAACTTGGCTTGCGGCTGAGTGATAGCCATACATCAATGAAGGTAGTAAACTCGAAGGCACAGAGGATTGCAGGGATGTCTTACGATGTGCCGATAATGCTGGATCAGTGGAGAGGTAAGCAGGACGTGCTGGTCGTAAATCTCAACGATTACAATATTATTCTTGGCCTTGATTTCTTACAAAAAGCCAAGATTGTTTTGATGCCATATCTCAATGGAGTCATGATTGTGAGTGAGGGATGCCCATGTTTCGTCCCAGTTGTAATGTCGCAACTGTGAATGTCGTGAAAGGGGGAAAAAGCTGGGTCTCGACAATTGCTATTGATAAAGCGTTGTGAAAAGAAGGGGAAGTGTTTCTGGCAACAATAATGGATGAGAAAGCAGACTATTGTGGAGAGGTGCCAAAAGAAATTGTTAGCGTGCTGCAGCAATTCGCGGATGTAATGCCGCCTCAGTTGTCGAAGAAACTCTCGCCTAGGAGGGCCAACGACCATCAAATTAAGCTGGTGCTGGGGACAATGCCACCATCTCAAGCCCCTTACCGAATGTCGCCAAGGGAATTGGCAGAATTGAGGAAACAATTGGAAGAGCTAATTGACTCAGGGTTTGTCCGGCCTTCTAAGGTTCCGTCTGGTGCTCCGGTTTTGTTCCAAAAGAAGACGGATGGGAGCCTTCGCATGTGTGTGGACTACTGAGCACTCAACAAGGTAACAATCAAAAACAAATATCATGTTCCTTTAATTCAGGATTTGATGGACAGATTGTGTGGAGCCTCAATCTTTACGAAATTGGACTTGCGATTTGGGTATTGGCAAGTGCGGGTTGCTGATGGTGACGAGCATAAAACTACTTGTGTGACGAGGTATGGTTCATACGAGTGTCTAGTTATGCCATTCAGCCTAACAAATGCTCCAGCAACATTTTGCAATCTAATGAATGATGTGTTATATGATTTCTTAGACAATTTTGTTGTAGTCTACTTAGATGACATTGTAATCTATAGTAGAGGCATTGAAGATCATGTAACTCATCTTTCTAAAGTCCTAAGTAGATTGAGAGAATATGAATTGTATGTGAAGAGAGAAAAGTGTGAGTTTGCAAAAGCTGAAATCATGTTCTTAGGCCACTTGATTGGAGAAGGACAGGTGAAGATGGATCCAAGGAAGATTCAAGCCATTATCGAATGGACAACACCAAAATCAGTCCTGGAACTGAGATCATTTTTGGGGCTTGCAAACTACTACAGACGATTCATTAAGGGCTATAGCAAGAAGACAACTCCTCTCTCGGATCTTCTAAAGAAGAATCGGAGATGGGAATGGACGGTTGATTGCCAGCAAGCTTTTGAGAAGCTGAAGACAACGGTAGTATCAGCTCTAGTTTTGGGGCTGCCTGATTTTGAGAAGCCATTTGAAGTGCATATTGATGCTTCGGATAGGGCCATTGGTGGAGTGCTCGTACAAGAGGGGCATCCGGTCGCTTTTGAGAGTCAGAAGCTAAATGACGCGGAACATAATTACTCGACGTGTGAGAAAGAAATGACGGCAGTAGTGTATTGCCTTGGCATATAGAGAGTATATCTGTTGGGGCCGAAATTTGTTGTCAAGACCGACAATGTTGCTAACACATTCTTCCGGACGCAGAAGCAATTGTCGTAGCGACAAGCTCGGTGGCAGGAATTCTTGGCCGAATATGATTTTGTATGGGAGCACAAAACTGGGAAGCCACAATCAGGTTGCGGATGCACTCAGCAGACACGAAGTAATTGCTACTATTCTTGCTATTGTTCAGGTGGAGTCGGACATGCTGTGTCGACTTCGTCAAGCTGCGGGGGAAGACACAACGTACAAGAAGCTGGTTGAGCTTGTACGAGAAGGGACAATACGGAGGTATTGGTTGGAACAAGACCTACTCTATGCAAAGCGGGGTTGAATCTTCGTGCCGAAGGGAGAGCTACGGAAACATTTATTGATGGAGACTCATGATCCGCGTAGAGAAAGGATGGTTGCTCTCCTGTTGCAGACTTATTATTGGCCGAAGATGAAGGATGATGTAGAACTTTATGTCAGGACTTGTCTAGTGTACCAGTAAGACAAGACTTTACTGCAGCAAGAGGCAGGCTTGTTACAGCCGCTGCCAATTCCAGAAAGGCCTTGGGTGTCGGTTTCGATGGATTTCATTATTGGTTTTCCAAAGGTGGATGGCATGAACACAATCATGGTTGTTGTGGACAGATTCACTAAGTACGCGGTGTTTGTGGCTGCCCCGACAATGTGTACAGCCAAAGTGGTCGTTGAATTATTCTACCGCAACGTGGTGAAGTACTTTGGAGTACCTTCTGATATTATAAGCGATCGTGATGTGCGATTCATGGGCAGATTCTGGACAACATTGTTCAACATGATGGGAACAAGGCTGAAGTTTTCGACTGCCAATCACCCGCAAATTGATGGGCAGACGGAAAGGATAAATGCTTTGCTGGAGGAATATTTGAGACACTACGTGACAGCGATGCAACGAAACTGGCTGGAGTTGCTGGATAGTGCGCAGTTTTGCTATAATCTTCAAAAATCCTCGGCAACGGAAGCAAGTCCGTTTGAGCTGGTTTTGGGAGCCCAACCCCAAACTCCTGCCGAGATTGCAGTGCAGATATCGGGTGGGAAGAGTCCAACGGCGTACAGGTTTGCGATGGAATGACAAGAACTGTTTGAGCAAGCCCAAAATAGTTTGTGTAAGGCAAGGAAAAGGATGCTCAAATATGCTAATCAAAAGCGAAAATTGCTAGAATTCAGTGTGGGTGACAGAGTGTTGCTCAAGTTAACTCCGCAAATTTGGAAGAAAATTATTGGGACGACGAAGCACCGAGGGTTGGTGCCAAGGTATGATGGACCTTTTGAGATCATCGAAAAGGTAGGGGCCGTCACATACAGGTTGAAGCTGCCCGAACGGCTAAAGCTTCATCCTACTTTTCACGTAAGTTACTTGCGGCCTTTTTATGAAGATTACGAGGATTCAAAAAGAAGTAAGTAGCAACGAGCTCCTCCTATGATTCACAAGCAATTTGATGATAGTATTGTCAAGGTTATGGATCATCGTCGACTCGGCCAACATTGAAAGAATCGGCGAACAAAATTCTTGGTAAAATGGAAGAAAAATGAGGAGGTTTTGTTGGAAAAAGATATAGATTTAAGACAATTTGAGGACCAAGTGCAAGACTACCTCACGTCTATTTTGATGAGGACGTCAGACTTTTCTAGTGGGGGTGGTTTGTTAGAGCTCTAGGCGCGGGGATGCGCCAACGAAAGCACACTGCCTAGAATTCGGCAGCGATGGACAATGGCAACCTTACATAGGCAAAGATGAATTCGGTAGGCAGCGTGCGATGGTCTGTGCGAGTCTTTGAGCTTGCGACTTGGCATGGACGTGGGTGCTTAGATAATGGACCTTCTAAGTCAGCAGCTAACGCAGCAGAAACTGGCAGTTGGGACTGCCAAGTAGACAGCCAGAATGTGAGGGAAGTGGCAGCATCATGGGGGTAGAACGTGGAAGCATAACTGGGGTGCTCTCCAAGCCACTATGTCCTGAAAACAGGGGATCATGGGTGAGAGGAAGTGCTCCACTATGTCCTGAAAATGGGGGATCATGGGTGAGCCTGCAACTCACATATTTGTCTATAAATAGGCTGCAAAGCCTTTGCTATGTAGTATGCGATTTCTATGCATAGCGCACACACACTCTTATTGTGTAATCCTTTGTTGATGAGATAAATAAAGGTTGAGATGTATTCTTGTATTCTCGGTGTGCTTGCTTGTGTTTGTTCCTTGTTTACGAAGAAGCAATTATGAGAACCTCTTTGAATGAGCGAAACATATAATCATAGGAAACACGAGCGAAAAGATGAGGCAAGACTTAGTCTAATTGGAACTAAACTGTCGCATTGGGTTGAATTTTTCGGTGCGAAAAAATTAACCCAGTGACACATCTCCCCATCCCAAAACACACCATTTCATCCCTACTTTACAACTTTCAGACCATTCTTCTCTCTCTTTTCCTCAATCTTTCTTCTTTGATTTCCCAAAGAAAATAAGAGAATATGGCAGCAGAGCTTTTTCTTACGTTTGCCATGGAGGAGACTTTGACAAGGGTCATTTCCATAGCTGCTGAAGGGATCAGACTTGCTTGGGGATTGGAGGGACAGCTGCAAAAGCTCGAAGACTCCTTGATCATGATCAAAGCTGTGCTCAAAGATGCAGCCAGAAGGCCCGTAACAGACGATTCTGCGAAGCTTTGGCTGGAGAAGCTACAAGATGTAGCTTACGACGCTGAAGATGTTCTCGACGAGTTTGCTTATGAGATTCTCCGAAAAGACCAAAAGAAGGGAAAGGTACGTGACTGCTTTTCACTGCACAACCCTGTTGCATTCCGTCTGAATATGGGTCAGAAAGTTAAGGAGATCAATGGATCACTGAATGATATTCAGAAACTTGCAACTCGCTTTGGGCTGGGAATTGCATCTCAACATGTAGAGAGTGCTCCTGAAGTTATCCGGGATATAGACCGAGAGACAGATTCCTTGCTTGAAAGCTCAGAAGTTGTAGTAGGAAGGGAGGATGATGTCTATAAAGTTATGAAATTGCTGATTGGCTCGATCGGTCAACAAGTTCAGTCTGTTGTCCCTATTGTTGGGATGGCAGGTCTTGGAAAGACTACCATAGCAAAGAAAGTTTGTCAATTAGTAAGGGAGAAAAAACATTTTGACGTGACTCTATGGGTTTGTGTCTCTAATGATTTCAGTAAAAGGAGGATATTAGGAGAGATGTTGCAAAAGATTGATAAATCTACTGGTGGGTTGAGCAATCTAGATGCAATTCTTGAAAAACTTCAGCAAGAGCTGGAAAAGAAAACACTTCTTCTTGTTCTTGATGATGTGTGGAATGAAGACTATGATAAGTGGGCTGGTTTGAAGGAGGGACTGTTAAAAATTAACAGCAGGAATGGGAATGCTGTTGTTGTTACAACCCGCAGTAAGAAAGTAGCAGACATGATGGAGACTTCTCCTGGGATTCAGCACGAGCCAGGGAGACTATCAGCTGATCAATGTTGGTCCATTATCAAGCAAAAGTTGAGCAGGGGTGGACGAGAAACAATACCATCAGACTTGGAGTCTATTGGAAAAGAGATTGCAAAGAAATGTGGAGGGATTCCATTACTTGCTAAAGTTTTGGGAGGAACTCTTCACGGAAAGCAGACGCATGAGTGGCAGTCAATTCTACACAGTAGAATTTGGGATTCTCAGTATGGAGATAAAGCTTTGCGCATATTGAGACTCAGTTTTGATTACTTGTCATCGCCAACATTGAAAAAATGTTTTGCATACTGTTCCATTTTTCCTAAAGATTTTAAAATCGGAAGGGAAGAGCTAATTCAACTTTGGATGGCTGAAGGTTTTCTCAGGCCACCAAATGGGAGGATGGAAGACAAAGGCAACAAGTGTTTCAATGACTTGCTTGCAAATTCCTTTTTCCAAGATGTTGAAAGGAATGAGTGTGAGATCGTAACAAGTTGCAAGATGCATGATCTTGTGCATGATCTTGCATTGCAGGTCTCAAAATCAGAAGTGTTAAATCTGGAGGAGGATTCGGCTGTTGAAGGGGCATCTCATATTCATCATCTAAATCTCATATCTCGTGGGGATGTTGAGGCAGCATTTCCAGTGGGTGATGGTAGAAAATTGCGAACTGTTTTCTCAATGGTTGATGTATTCAATGGGTCTTGGAAATTCAAAAGCTTGAGAACTCTCAAATTGCAACGGTCTGATATCACAGAGTTGCCAGATTCAATTTGCAAGCTGAGACATTTGAGATATCTTGATGTCTCACGTACCAGAATCAGAGAATTGCCAGAATCCATTACCAAGCTCTACCATTTGGAAACATTAAGATTCACTGATTGCAAGTCACTAGAGAAGCTTCCCAAGAAAATGAGAAATTTAGTCAGCTTGAGACATCTCCATTTTGACGATCCAAAGCTAGTGCCAGCTGAGGTGAGACTCTTAACACGCCTTCAAACTCTGCCTTTTTTTATTCTGGGTCAAAATCATATGGTTGAAGAGCTGGGATGTTTGAATGAACTAAGAGGAGAATTGTAGATATCCAAGCTTGAGAAAGTGAGAGACAGAGAAGAAGCTGAGGAGGCAAAACTGCGAGAAAAAAGAATGAACAAATTGGTGTTTAAATGGAGTGATGATGAAGTTAACAGTAGTGTCCGTAACGAAGGATGTGCTGGAAGGCCTGCAGCCTCACCCAGACATAAGAAGCTTGACAATTGGGGGTTATGGAGGTGAAAATTTCTCATCATGGATATTGCAACTCAATAATCTGACGGTGCTGAGATTGAATGGCTGCAGCAAGTTGAGGCAACTCCCAACACTTGGATGTCTTCCTCGCCTTAAGATTCTATATATGAATAGAATGCCTAATGTGAAATGTATAGGCAAGGAGTTCTATAGTAGCGGCAGTGGCAGTGCAACAGTACTGTTTCCAGCACTAAAAGAACTCACTTTGAGGTATATGGATGGTCTTGAAGAATGGATGGTACCAGGTGGAGAAGGTGATCGAGTATTTCCTTGTCTTGAAAAGTTGAGCATTGAGATGTGTGTCAAGTTGAGGCAACTCCCAACACTTGGATGTCTTCCTCGCCTTAAGATTCTAGATATGAGTAGAATGCCCAATGTGAAATGTATAGGCAAGGAGTTCTATAGTAGCAGCAGTGGCAGTGAAGCAGTACTGTTTGCAGCACTGAAAGAACTCACTTTGAGGTATATGGACGGTGTTGAAGAATGGATGGTACCAGGTGGAGAAGGTGATCGAGTATTTCCTTGTCTTGAAGAGTTGAGCATTGAGATGTGTGGCAAGTTGAGGCAACTCCCAACACTTGGATGTCTTCCTCGCCTTAAGATTCTAGATATGATTGGAATGCCTAATGTGAAATGTATAGGCAAGGAGTTCTATAGTAGCAGCAGTGGCAGTGCAGCAGTACTGTTTCCAGCACTAAAAGGACTCAGTCTATTTAGCATGGGGGGTCTTGAAGAATGGATGGTACCAGGTGGAGAAGGTGATCAAGTATTTCCTTGTCTTGAAAAGTTGAGCATTGAGTGGTGTGGAAAGTTGGAAAGCATTCCGATATGTCGTCTTTCATCTCTTGTAGAATTTGGAATTTACGTATGTGATGAACTGAGATATTTGTCTGGTGAGTTTCATGGCTTCAAGTCTCTTCAGATTTTAAGGATACAGAGGTGTCCAAAGCTGGCATCCATTCCAAGCGTACAACACTGCACAGCTCTGGTGGAATTGTGTATATTACTGTGCAGTGAGTCGATCTCAATTCCTAGTGATTTTCGAGAATTGAAATATTCTTTGAAGAGATTGGATATTTGGGGATGTAAAATGGGAGCTCTTCCAAGCGGACTACAATGTTGCGCATCTCTAGAGGTATTGGACATAATTAATTGGAGTGAGCTTATCCATATCAGTGATTTACAAGAATTGTCTTCGCTTCGAAGATTAAAGATTAGAGGTTGTGATAAGCTCATCAGTTTTGATTGGCATGGTTTACGACAATTGCCTTCTCTTGTTGATTTAGCAATCACCACATGTCCCAGTTTGAGTAATTTCCCAGAGGAGCATTGCTTAGGCGGCCTCACGCAACTGGAGGAATTGAGCATCGGTGGTTTCTCAGAGGAGATGGAGGCTTTTCCTGCAGGAGTTTTAAACTCAATCCAACACCTCAACTTGAATGGGTCCCTCAAATCCCTAAGGATATGTGGATGGGCTAAACTGAAGAGTGTACCACACCAACTTCAACACCTCACTGCCCTCGAGAACTTGCGTATATGTGATTTCAACGGTGAGGAATTTGAGGAAGCTTCGCCAGATTGGTTGGCCAACCTTTCTTCTCTTCGATCTCTTGAGATTAGTAATTGCAAGAATCTCAAGTATCTGCCAAGCTGTACTCAACGCCTCAACAAATTAAAGACATTGGAGATTCATGGATGTCCACATCTTATAGAAAATTGTAGAGAGGAGAATGGCTCTGAGCGGCCCAAGATTTCTCATATCCCATCACTCCATATAAGATAGAGGGTACACGTGTACAGGTAAGTTGGTATTTAAATTATTCTGTTAATTTGTATATGCAGAGGAGAGAGAACTAATTAAAGTATTCAAATTAATGAAAGCAATAATTAGACTTTAAAATTTTGTTATTATGTTAACCAAATTTATACTTATTATTGTAACCATCAATCATTATTGTAACCATCAATCATTATTGTAATATTAATATCACAAAATAATTTAACTTAAAATTATTTCTGAGTATTACACTATCACAAGCCATTATTAATTAGCTTTTACTATGTATCAAAATATACTTGTTAACAAAATGTATACTTGTCATCAATGATAAAATCAATAGCCATCCAACATTCTTTCAATCATTATTCTAATATCATTTTAAAATATTTGCATATATTACATATATTACAAATATAGTAAAGTATAGATTTATAAATTATATACTGATAATATATTATCTAACTCCAACAGTTTTGAATTTTAGCGTTGTTTATCTTTCAATGGCTAACACCATGTTAGCTATTTTAACTGTTGTAGGAACCTCCAAGACGCCATGGAATGGTTATTTGAAGCTTATGCAGACTAGTGTTAATTTATTGGATAAATGTGTGACTTGTATAGTTTTCTGTGGTCTTTATGAGATTAGTGTGTTTGTCAGAATGTAAACATAGATGGAGCTGACAGCTTCTCACTAAGATAGAAGCAATTAATATGGATATGAATGTGAATATTTATGTAGAAAGTAGCCTGGAGGATCCTAGCATGTTAGTTGTGGCTTATAAAGGGGAACACAATCACTCCAAAATTGCATTTCAATCTCCCAGCATGATGCTTCATATTTAACAACCAAATCAAACCATAGGACAACTGTATTTTCCAAGCAAAGTAAGTTTCTTCTTCTGCTCCATGTTCCCTTCAAAAAAGATCTCATGATTTTTAACTTCTAGGTTATTGCTTCTTCTTCATCAATGTCTAATTGTATATAAGTTGTCTCAAGATTTTCTAACAGAGGCTCATTCGCTTCATGCACGACTGAATTTTTCAAGTTTGGTTTTCCAATATCTTTCACCTCAAAAGAAAGAATCATTTAACCAGGATTTTTGTCATATGCCTTATCAAATTTACATAAACAAAGATCACAACAAAAGCATATGTGCTGCACAACAGGCTGGAAAATCCAAGGAAAATAACAAAAATAAAAGAATGAAAAAGAGAAGAATAAAGGCCTCTTGAAAAACCTGATTATAGGGCCCAAGATCTTTAACAGAGCACCAACATAAACAACACCTTACAAAGTCATAAATCTACTGATCAATAGGATGCTGAGCCAGCGAAATGAAACGAAATGTTGGATAAAAAACAAAAAGGGTAGCAGAGTGCATGCACAATGTAGAAGAGAAAACAACTGCGGCAACAAAAAAAAAACACAAAAGGAACTACTTCCGAGGTAAAAATGGAGGTTGGGAGCATAACAATTGTGTAGAAGCAAACTTAAAAGAAAGATGGATAAGGATTAAGTAAAGGATGGGGGTACTTAAAGTAACAACTATGAGAAGCTAAGAACATGTATAAGCGAAAGAAAAAAAATGAGATGTACCGTCAGATCTGTCGCACGTCATATCTGTGCGGCGTCGACTAGAGATTTTTTTCTTTTTGTTTGCTTGATTGGTTCGTTGGGAGTCGCCACCTAGTATTTAATTGAGGGCAACTAGAAAACCCGGGTGTACTGATCTTGTCAGAGATTCACGAGTAAGGGAATTGATTGTGGTTAGGAAAGGTATTAGCACCCCTAACACACCCTACCTGAGATAAATTGCTTCGTGGCTTTGATGTAATAAAAAAGTTTTAAAACTTTCATCGGGTACTAGAAATACAACTTACATGTAAGTTCATAATTCTTGACCATAATCAAATCAAAATATTAAATTCTTCTTTATTCTTTGCAATTTTATCATAAAAAAAAATCCATAAAACAAATACAAACACATACATACACTTTCACTATATTTTTTTCTTTTTTCTTTTTCTTTTTTTTTTTACATCCACACTACAAAATACAAATTCAAAACTAAACAAAAATTACATTAAACAATATTCAAAAATTACAAAAATAACCTCCAAAACAATCTGTAATTACATGGAAATCTTTCTGGAACTGCAGGAACAGTGCGCGCCGCCTCAGGAAAAAGCCAGGCACCCGGTGGATCCGGCCGGCTTTCTTCTCCTCTTCCCTTCTGCACCGGCGGTGAGAAGCAAGGTCACCTGCAAAGCCAAGAAAATGCAACAACCAGTTGGTTTTAGTTCTGTTTTAGATCTGCTTTTATTTTATTTTTTTCTGTCCGTTGTTCCTTTCTTCTTCCCCGGTGGCAGATCTGCTGCAGAGTGGCTGTTCGGTCGGCAGCTTCTGTGTAGTCTGCCATGTTTGGGCTGCTGTGGGAGGCGATGAGCTAGGTCTGCTGCCGGCCGGTTTGTGGAAGAGACCGAAGGAGAAGAAGATCTGTTGAAATGGGGGGAAGCTCCGCTGGCTGAGGGGCTGGTCTTGGGTTGGCTAGGAGGCTTCGGTGGAAGCCGGTCGGTGCAGATGAGGGAAGATCCGTGGTCGACGGTGAGGGAAGAGGCGGTGATCTGTGGGCTGGAAGGCGGCGTCCTCGGTGGCGAAGAAGAGCAACAGGGAAAGGAGGGGAGGCTGAGAGGGCTCAGGGATCTGCGGCTGAGAGGGGGAAATGGAGACTTGTGAGGGGAAGGGCCCTCTGATTTTCAAACGAAAATAGAGACGCGGCCAAGAGAGGGTTGATGGAGATCAGGGGTCGGTCCCGGTGCAGGGAAAAAGAGAGGGTTAGTGGCGATGTGAAGTGGGGTGCTGGAAGTTGTGGTTGCTCTGGTTTTGTGTATGGGCAAAAAAGGGGTGAAAGGCTGCCGGATGGATGGGGGGCAGCTGCTGGCTGTTTTGGTGGAGAAAAATCAAAACCGGGTAGGGGCCGCTGTTTGGAAAAAAAATAGGTTTAGGTTTAGGGTTTGAGTTTTTTTTTTGGTTTTTTGTGATTCTTTCCCTTGTGCAAAATTGACCCCTTTTTGTGTGTTTTGGAGACCAATATTTATAGGTAAAAATATTGCTTGGACCTCAAAATTGGTCCCTCAACTTTCTTTTTTTTTGTAAATTTGATTTTTCTTTTTTTTTGAATTTTCTTATCAACATCGCCTCGAATGAGGAAAATCAGTGATTTTAAAAATAACGCGTTAAAAATCGAACGCGTTCCAAAAATCTTCGAAAATTTAAATTTTTTTGAGACGATGTTGAAAATGCTAAAAACGATGCAAATATATTAAAAAAACTATTTTTTGGATTTTTTTGTTGTTTTTTGTTATTTTTGGATTTTTCAACAATTTTATTAAAACAAGGGTCAAAAATTGAGTAACAACAGATGCCCCCTCTTTACAATGCTTACGAAGCAAAACTCCTCAATGTTTTGCATAGTAAGCTTTGTAAAGAAGAAAAGGAAAAGGAAAATGATCTCATTATTTTGGGCGACCTGCCCCTTTTGAAGAAAGATGGTCTATTTTCAGGGGCGACCAGCCCACATACTCACACGGTCTATTTTTATGGGCGACCTGCCCTCAAACTCACACTGGTCTATTTTCACGGGCGACCTACCCATAAATGTTCATCCTGGTCTATCTTCATGGGCGACCTGCCCTTCCACTCACACTGATCTATTTTCACGGGCGACCTACCCACACATGCTCATCCTGGTCTATTTTCAGGGGCGACCGACCCACATGGTCTATTTTCATGGGCGACCTGCCCTTCCATTCACATTGATCTATTTTCACGGGCGACCTACCCACACATGCTCATCCTGGTCTATTTTCAGGGGCGACCTGCCCACATGGTCTATTTTCATGGGCGACCTGCCCTTCCACTCACACTAATCTATTTTTACGGGCGACCTACCCACACATGTACATCCTGGTCTATTTTCAGGGGCGACCGCCCCACATGGTCTATTTTCATGGGCGACCTGCCCTTCCACTCACACTGATCTATTTTCACGGGCAACCTACCCACACATGTTCATCCTGGTCTATTTTCAGGGGCGACCGACCCACACACTCACACGGTCTATTTTCATGGGCGACCTGCCCTCACTTCATCCTGGTCTATTTTTAGGGGCGACCTGCCCACACACTCACACTGGTCTATTTTCAGGGGCGACCTGCCCACACTTCATCCTGGTCTATTTTCAGGGGCGACCTGCCCACACATGTTCATCGTGGTCTATTTTTAGGGGCGACCAGCCCACACACTCACACTGGTCTATTTTCAGGGGCGACCGCCCCACACTTGTTCATCGTGGTCTATTTTCAAGGGCGACCGGCCCACACACTCACACTAGTCTATTTTCAAGGGCGACCTGCCCACACATGTTCATCATGGTCTATTTTTAGGGGCGACCGACCCACACACTCACATGGTCTATTTTCTTGGGCGACTTGCCCTCACACTCACATTGGTTTTTTTTTTTTTTGAAAATTTCCTAATGGTAGGGTTCTTCTCACTTTTCTTTTCGTTCCAGGGTCACAACAATGATTCTCTTTTATTATCAGCTCAATGATTCTTGTTTTCTCTCTTTTTTTCTTTTTTTTAATCTTGCTGGACTTTTTTTTTTGGATTTTATTGTAACAAATAAACATACGTGTGCAATGCATGCATCCTTACCTGATTTGAAATATAGGTCCCCCCCTCTTTGATGTTCAGTCGTCATAGGGTGCCTTTGTTTGCTAACCAAAGCCTTCTTTGCTCTTCCCATGTACTGGCTCATTCGTGTGCTAGCCTTCCACTCAGATGTAAGTGCAGTGCCCATCTTGGGCTGTCCACGATGATTACTGCTCTCGGTTGTTCTCAAGCTTGACCATACTTCCAAGTGTGGTGTTGCTCGATTCATCCTGAAGGAGTTGAACAAATCATCCATCTCCTAGATTCTCTCAAGAATTGTCCTTTGATTTGGTGTGCGTGTTTTGTCAACACCCCTCAAGAGGTTTTCTGGTGTTTAACCTCATTTTAGATTGTCAATCAGTCATGGACTTGCCCCTAGTTGAAACATACCATTCAAGTATATATGGTCACCATCCTTCATGGAACTGCCAAGTCATCCAGACATGGATCTTATACTTTGCAATAAAAGGCTCATCGTTGTAAGCTTATTGTTCTTCTTCATGGTTCTTCTCAGCTCGTCAAATCAGATCATGAAAAGAAATGTATTGGCATCATCAATGATGTTCATTTTATCACCCATATTCATGTGGTAAAGTGCACTTTTGATCTTCAAAACAGATGGTCTCACAATCAGTCCTGATGGTGTGTATCTTTTCAACATTCATAACATTCAGTCGTGTGTCCACATCGGTCGATAACCATGTTTAAGAGGTTAAACCCAGATAAAGATGTCCTTCAAGTGCAATTGCACTCTCATTTGCTGCTAGAGTTCACTAGATCTTGACTGTCTTTGAATAATATTGCCCCCAGTGTGATCTGAATGTGCTTGTTCATTGATTATCTTTCTTTGAGCCATATTGTCCTCCGTTCACCGATTCTTCATTTAATCATCTTTTTTTGCCCCCCAACTAATCTGAATACCGCTTGTTTTTTCTTTTTAGGGTCCACTGTATTGCCCCAAGGTGTCTTAACTTTTCAAGGAGTGTTGAGAAGAGTTGATGTCATTTCATGTCAAGGATTCCGCAGACTCAATCAATGTTCTTCTTTGTTCAACAATCTTTCTTGTTCTGGAATCAAATCTCATACTTCAAAGGTCATGTTTATTCAAGTCTAATTGTTGAAATGAAATCAGAGAGATATCATTTTTGGAAAAGATCTTTTAAAAATCAAGCTTTTTGGTCAAAGACCCAACACACATCATTCAATGTAGTAATCTTTTCGTTGTCTTGTATTTTGAAAACAAAAATTGACCGGTTGCAAGATTAAAATGGCATTTTCCATGGTTCTTTGTGTCCACTTTAAACTATGATTTTGGGTATATCTTTTTGATGGTTTGTGATGAGGTGACATTTTTGTGAATCTCAAAAACAAGATGCTCAGGCTTTATCAAGAAAGGTTGTTTCTTTTCTTAGCATTCATTTTATCAACATGCATAATAACCTATAGATTAATTCATGAAGTCACGACCCTTATAGAAAAACTCTTCTAGTTTTGAGAGCGTCATTTATTGGTTCAGATTGCTTACTTGATCAAAAAGGGCTTTTAAAAGCACGTAATGCAGGCTATGGTTCATGGCTATGAAAGAAAGGGAAATTCACAGGCTCATAAAAAGTGTTTGAGGGTTTCAAAGACTTAGGATCAACATCAACTATTCATCAATTCTCTTTCTCTTGTTGTCTTTGTAGAGAAAGTGACATATAACCTTGTTAACCTTAAAGATCAGAATTCTCTTAACATAGGTCATAAATCAAATCCAACTTCTTCCTTGATAAATAACCAATCTACTCATTAGAGGCTTTATCATTGATACCAAAAGAAAATGTTTGTAACTCGGTATTTTTTTTGGTATTGACTTTTGGCTTATGCTGTGTCTTTTCTTAATTGAAACCTCTTTTGCTCTTTCTAGACTTGATAGGCGTTCTCCTTCCTTAATCGTTGACTTGCCTTTAAGTGTTGCCAATTTCCACTCTTTTTTTTTGTTTTTTTTTTTCATAACCTTCCTCAAAGTTTTCTCATATGCCCCCAGTCTATGGTTTCCTTCTTTTAGCCTTCTCTTAATTGTTGGACTTTTTTCTTAGCCTTCCCCCTTATCCATTGATTCTAACATTGTCTTCATCTTTGCTAACAAAAATCTCTTATTTGCCCCTAGTGTGGGGTGTGATCCTAGTCAGGGTTTCTTTTGAAAAGAAATATTTTATCAGGCTCAAATGGGGATTGCAAGGGATATATATCTTTAGAAAGTGAAGGGATGAACAAAGATGGCCCTTTCTCATTTCAAGCAAGGTTAGTTAGAACCGATAAATTTTGACCTAATCCAGTGTAATGATTTGGACTTGTAAGAATCATGATTCGTGAGTCCGTAACTACTGAATCCTCTACATGTCATTATGCATACTGCTAAAATTTAGCTACATTATGGGTGGTTCAGTTTCATGTGTGAGCTCAAAATTTGTTTGGTCACATCTTATTGTTTATCTTGCCATTTTAACAAATATCGAGTCATTTCTGCAATCAAAATACTTTTAATCTTTTAGGATTGACTAACCTTAATTTTGCATGTTGCAGTTTGATCAAAATAATTTGTCAATATACCCTTTGAAAGAAGCATCTCTTGATTTCAAAACAACAGGAAGACAAAGGAAAGACATGTTTCGTTCAAAGATGAGATGTAACCCCAAAACAAAATGCAAAAATGGCAAAATTCCATAACAAAAATGATTGACAATTCAGCACCATCCTTGGATCAGCTTTTCTGGCAATGTTTGTGCTTGGCCAAGCATTTTTTATCTTTTATCAATCTGAGGATGTTCTGGTGACAATATGGTTGATGACATCATCAAACTCAACTCGTTTCTTGCTTACCACGATTCGGTCTCGATTCTTGAAAATTTTGCAACTATTCAAACAGATGGCCCAAGACCCCACCATGATATTCACATTTCTTGTCTGGATTATACCACCTAGAAACAGTGGTTGTATGGAATTTAACGGAGTCGAGGCAACAAGTCTGGAGTCTGACATATGCTGGTAGACAAAGTCGAGTGGCGGAGATATGTCAATCTTAGAAAAGATATTTGAACAGCTGATGCTACAGTGAGACATGGCTAAATCATATAAATAACATTTTCCACCTTCAGAGTTATCTTCCGATTCATCTCTCATCATTGTTCTGGAATCCATGGCAGAACCTTCAATCTTTCCCCTCATTATAGCTTGTTCAACTCTTTTAGCAATCCTCACAATCTTATGCCAATCTTTTTTTTTTTTTGCTTGTTGTGGTTGTTTGAAGATTGGTGGAAACCTTTCAAGGTTGTTAAGTATCCTGGTAGCGCACAAAAACTTGCAGTACCACCACTGCCGACGTGCGGAATCACGCGTTGTCTCAACTAGAAGAGAACTTGCTGAATTTAAAACTCTTCTGTCTCATCTTCGATTGCTCATAGACAGTGCAACAAACAGACACCTGTAGAGGGAGTTCTCCTTTATTGCAGTTTCAGTCTTCTTCTTGTCTTTCAGTTTAGGTCTATCTCTTCTCCCTACTTTTGTGTTTTGATTCTAACACTAGTAGGAGAAAATTATAGATGATTTGAAACTACTGCATCCCTTCTTGGATTCTCCACTTGCAGATCCACAAACAAATTTCTATAGAGAGAGCTCTGCCACGTGGAAGTTTGATGTCTGCTCATGTTTGTCAGACCGGGTCCGGCTCTTCTGCCTACTACAATGTTTTGCTGGTGCCACTGGTGGGATAAAGTTTCAATGCATATACAACTACTACATCCTCGCTTGCATTCCCCACTGGCAGAATAAAAAACAAATCTCTACAGAGAGAGCCTACCACATAGAAGTTCAGTGTATAATCATGGTTTTATTTTTTTTTTTTTAAAGACCAACATCTTGTGCCACTGAACTGGAATTGAGCTCAAAGTGGAGGTAACTTCAAAGAAGACTAATGCACCATGTACCGAAAGCTAACAATTATTTGGTGCCATTAGAAGATGTGGAGGCGATGAACAATTAACAGTGCAACTGAACAAGAACAAAGGCTGTCATTAGCTGATGACTGAAGGCATTGCTGCTGTTGTTCATTACTGAAAAGGAGAGGTGCAGCTTTAATTGGACTGGACAAGTAGTGTTCCCACAGAAGACTGTGTAGACATTCCATTTCCATTTGATGCTCAACACTTGTTCAAGCAGATCTGAGTCTAGCTACTTCACCTTTAATACTCTTAACTTCATTTTGATAATGAGCCTCTATCTGATATCTTTCTTCATTTCGATCATCTTTTTTCAATCACGTGTAGCACAGCTTGTGTGAGGGAACCTATCTTTCAACCCGGTACATGCATGATAAATGTATGAACATGTAAACTATATGATGAACTCGCCCTTCGAGGGGTGACATATGGTCGTAACTCTTGTATGATGAAACAAGAATCGTGATTCTTGCCCAAACTCTACAATGAAAATTTTCTGAGTGACGACCATTGGGTCACCCACAAGTCTTGAGTTCAAGATGCTTCAAGAAGGGTTTGCCCTGATGCAAATAAAAATAGCACATACAACCTAAGGACAAGTTCTATTCATTATGTGAACATGGGTAGGTTTTCTACCTGGTCTCAAAAGAGTCTCATATCTGCCTAGTGACGATCTTCGTAAAGACAGTATAGGGGCGTTGCAAGAAATGGTTAAGGCACGTATACCCACCATTACCAAGCAGGCACTCAGATATGAGTTCGGTTTTTCACGTATCTGAACCCTGGCCAATAGTCATAGGGCAGATCGCTAATTCACCACCTAACTTAGAAGCTTGTGTGTGCTTTCAAAAATAAATACAGGTGATGCATGAAACAATTTTAAAAATGCATGGATAAAACAAAAATAAAACAAGAAAAAAAATGCAAAAACTTATATACATCAAATACACAAAGCTTAGTCCAATATTGTTAGAAACAGTACCTTCCCCAGTGGAGTTGTCATTCTGTCGCACGTCAAATCCGCGCGGCGTCGGCTGGCGATTTTTTTCTTTTCGTTTGCTTGATTGGTTTGTTGGGAGTCGCCACCTAGTATTTAATTGAGGGCAACTAGGAAACCCGGGTATACTGGTCTTGTCAGAGATTCACGGGTAAGGGACTGGTTGTGGTTAGGGAAGGTATTAGCACCCCTAACGCACCCTACATGAGGTAAGCTACTTCGTGGCTTTGATGTGATAAAGAAGTTTTAAAAATTTTGTTCTTTCATCGGGTATTAGAAATACGACTTACGTGTAAGTTCATAATTCTTGACCGTGATCAAATCAAAATATTAAATTCTTCTCCTCTTCCCTTTTGCACCGGCGGTGAGAAGCAAGGTCACCTGCAAAGCCAAGAAAATGCAACAACCAGTTGATTTTAGTTCTGTTTTAGATCTGCTTTTATTTTATTTTTTTTTTCTGTCCGTTGTTCCTTTCTTCTTCCCCGGTGGCAGATCTGCTGCAGAGTGGCTGTTCGGTCGGCGGCTTCTGTGTAATCTGCCATGTTTGGGCCGCTGCGGGAGGCGATGAGCTAGGTCTGCTGCCGACCGGTTTGTGGAAGAGACCGAAGGAGAAGAAGATCTGTTGAAATGGGGGGAAGCTCCGCTGGCTGAGGGGCTGGTCTTGGGTCGGTCCCGGTGCAGGGAAAAAGAGAGGGTTAGTGGCGATGTGAAGTGGGGTGCTGGAAGTTGTGGTTGCTCTGGTTTTGTGTATGGGCAAAAAAGGGGTGAAAGGCTGCCGGATGGATGGGGGGCAGCTGCTGGCTGTTTTGGTGGAGAAAAATCAAAACCGGGTAGGGGCCGCTGTTTGGAAAAAAAATAGGTTTAGGTTTAGGGTTTGAGTTTTTTTTTTGGTTTTTTGTGATTCTTTCACTTGTGCAAAATTGACCCCTTTTTGTGTGTTTTGGAGACCAATATTTATAGGTAAAAATATTGCTTGGACCTCAAAATTGGTCCCTCAACTTTCTTTTTTTTTGTAAATTTGATTTTTCTTGTTTTTTTGAATTTTCTTATCAACATCGCCTCGAATGAGGAAAATCAGTGATTTTAAAAATAACGCGTTAAAAATCGAACGCGTTCCAAAAATCTTCGAAAATTTAAATTCTTTTGAGACGATGCTGAAAATGCTAAAAACGATGCAAATATATTAAAAAAACTATTTTTTGGATTTTTTTATTGTTTTTCATTATTTTTGGATTTTTCAACAATTTTATTAAAACATGGGTCAAAAATTGAGTAACAACAAGATCCTTGAAAGAAGACGAAGAAGCTGACTGACGAGAGAATGCGTGTGATCCTAGCAGAGTTGACAGCAAAACAGTAAGGCAAGTGATAGATGTTCCACAATAAAAATTAGAAAACAAAGGTAAGGTAAGAGGAAAGAAGAGCAGAACAAAAGAAAAGAATACAACACTATTATACTAAAGAAAAGTCAGCACAACAAAGTTTCAAAAAACCAAATCCTAAACATTTAGCAACTAATGAATTCTTTTAACTCCTTTGTGCATCATCTTTTATGAAACATGTAGCCTTGGAAGTGTTGAAACATCTAGTAAATCATCTTTAAAGCATAATCAAAATTTTCTAGGAAACCTCATTAGCGTTCAAGTAGCCAAAATTAAAGTAAAAAAAAAAAAATTGAATCTTTAAACATGCATCAACGCACAACATGAACCTACTTATGAACGCAAAAACAACCAAAGAAGGAAATTTTTTCAGCACCCAACCAGCCACAACCAAGAGCATAAAATTTGAAGTCTCAAACATCCACAAAGGAACAACATCATAAAACAACACAAAACAACTCATGAATGCACTAATCTTTAAAGGAAAAAAAAGAGAGCTAAAAAGGACCTCAATGGTTGGCCTTACCAGCAAAATAAAACCACATAAGCTCACCCAACAAAGCTGGAAACGCAGGAGAAGAGGCCCTAAAAGGCAAACAAAACCCATAAAAAAAAACAATGTATAAGATGCCAAATCTTCTGGTTAACCTATCAAAACAATAAGAAAAACCCAAAGAAAAAACACCAAATAGGGATTGCAAGAGCAAACAATAACCAAAAGCCAAAGATGCAGAGCAAATAGATCAAAACAACCGATACAACCACCGCCCAAAAACATTCAACAAAGATTAGCAAAACCAATTTTCACAGCCATACTCACAATCGAAATAAAAAATTAACAATGAACAGATGTTGTTAAGAGGGAAAAAAAAATAAAGAACCAAAGCCAAGAACTGCATAGAGAAAACAACCAAAAAACAAATGCAAGAAAGAAACCGAGAGAGCACACAGCCATGCTTTTCAGGGCAAAAAAAAAAAACTAACCATCCGTTACTCTCTTAAAGAAAAAAAAATTAGACAACTTGACACGGTGGGAAAGAAGCTAATAAGGGCAGTAGCTATGATAGCCAAAGCAAACATGGCAGCCCATCATAAAACGAAGTGAAATGGAGTGGTAAGGGTGTGCGAGAAATAAATAAAAAAAAGCAAATGAAATGAAACTGAAAATAAGGCTTTACCAAACCTGGCTGCATGAAGACCATACCTAGCCACCAACCCACAGAGAAGATGGAATGGCCAGGCCCGAAACCAGTCCCAGATGAATAGGACACTCAATCAACACTTCCTTCCCCCGACACAAATTATAATCTGAACAACTTGCCAAATTAAAGCGCTTTTCATGGGCAATCTTTACAGTGCACCAATCCAGGAATGAATGACCTGCAAATCAGAGAAAAAAAAGCCACATCAGCAACGAGATGTCTCACAAAAGCAAGCCAAAAACTCAATCGAAAAAGAAAAAGGAGAAGGGCTGAGAAGCTGCAGGTCAAGAATCTCTTACACTTCTTTGAGTTCTAATAGTCTTATAGGTCAAATTCTTTCATCCATTTCAAACTTACAAAACCTGTGGCACCTTAACTTGTCCAGAATTGAGCTCTCAAATCCTTTGTCAGTTATTCAAGGTAGGGGTTTTCCTCGTCTATTATCAAAAGACCTGACTTACAACAACCTCAGTTTAGGGTCAGTTCTTGATTGGATCAAAGATAAAGAACTTTTAGGTGTTCATCTAGCTAACTGTAAACTCAAAGAAAACCTTTCAAAATTTACAAGACCAGATCCTTTGAGCTCTTGAGACCTATCTGATAACTTTTTAATGGATAGCATTAGTGGTTTCTTCACCAACATGTCTAATTTGCTAAAGCTCAAGCTGTCACATAGCCAATTAAAGTTTGATATTTTAGAGATACATCCTCAGTGGAGCTCAAATGAAATCAGCTTAGTGGGTTGTCGCACGTCACCCGCGCGGCATCGGCTGGCAAGCTTTCGTTAATGTGTTTGCTTTAGTTGGTTCGTTGGAGTCGCCACCTAGTATTTTATTGAAGGCTACTAGGAAACCGGAAGTACTGGTCTTGTCAGAGATTCACGGGTAAGAGACTAGTTGTGGTTAGGGAAGGTATTAGCACCCCTAACGCACCCTACCTGAGGTAAGCTGCTTCGCAAATTTGATGTGTTTAAAGAAGTTTTAATAATTGTTTTTTCATCGGATATTAGAAATACAACTTACATATAAGTTAATAATTCTTGACCGTGATCCAATCAAAATATTAAATTCTTCTTTAATCTTTGTAATTTTATCATAAAAAAATATATAAAAAAAATAAAACAAATTCAAACCCCCACATTCACTTTTACTATATTTTTGTTTCTTTTCTTTTCTTTTCTTTTTCCTTTTTTTGCTTCCATATTTACAAAATACAAATTACAAAAACTCAAAACTAAACAAATATTACATTAAACAATTTGGAAATTACAAAAATGACCCAAAACAACCCGGAACAGTGTCAGGCCGACTTCTGGAGCTGCCGGAACAGTGGTGGCGCGTTGCTCCACTCACCACCGCCACTGACGGCGCGTGGATTCACGCACCGCCGCCAATGAAGGTGGCAGAAACTGGTGGATCGGGAACCTCTTCCTCTTCTCTGTCTCCCTACGCCGGCGGTGACCTGCAGCAACAACAAAAACGCAACAACCAGTTGATTTTAGTTTTTATTTCCTTTGTTTTTGTTCTGCTTCGGTTTTTTCTTCTTTTGGTCAGATCTGGCTTCTACTTCTCTTCTTCTCGGTTTCGGATCCGCTTCTTTCTACAGATCGGTCTGTTATGTGTTTCTTCTTCTTCTCCTCTGCATTCAGGTGGCGGCGGAGTTGTGGGTGTCGCCGCTGTGGTCCAGGCATTGATGATTTTTGCTCCTCTTGGTAGATCTGGCGGTGGCCGTGGAAGGAGCGCCGGAGTCCGGTCGGTGCAAAGGAGAGCTGGTGGATGAGGAAGGGGACGGCGTCTGTGGGTGCTGCTGTTGTCTGCCGCTGGGTTCTTCGGTGGGAGGAGGCTGTGAACGGGACTCCTGCTACTGCTGTGTGGCTTGATGGAGGGAAATCGGAGAGCTTGAGAGAGCGGGGCTCTCGGGTGAAGAAGGAGATGGGGCGATGGGTGTTAGGGAGAAGAAGATGGGATGCGCTGTGGCTGTGGCTGCTGTGTTTTGTGTGATGTGAGGCTGTGAGCGACGGCTTGGAAGAAAAAAATCAAAACCAGGGGAAAGGGGGGCAGTAGGCTTCGTCAAGGGGCGGCTGGCTGCTGTTTGGTAGAGATAGGTTTTAGGTTTAGCTTTAGGGTTTGGTTTTTTTTGTGTTTTCCCTCTATATGTAAAATTGCCCCCCCTCCCCCTTTTTGTGTGTTGTAGAGACTAGTATTTATAGGTAAAAATATTGCTAGGTTTTCAAACTTGTTCCCTCAACTTCTTTCTTTTTTGTAAATCTGATTTTTCTTATTTTTTTGGATTTTTATTATCAACATCGACTTGAATGAGGAAAATCGGTGATTTTAAAAATAACGCGTTCAAAAAAAACTTTGAAAATTTAAATTCTTTTGAGACGATGCTAAAAATGCTAATAACGATACAAATATATATAAAAAAGTATTTTTTGGATTTTCGTTGTTTTTAGCTATTTTTGGATTTTTTCTGAAAATTTATCAAAACATGAGTAAAAAATTGGGTAGCAACAGATGCCCCCTCTTTACAATGCTTACGAAGCAAAACTCCTCAATGTTTTGCGTAGTATGCTTTGTAAAGAAAACCTGTCTTTTTGTCTTCCTAACTTGCTCAATATCCACTCATCTAAAGACCCCCCCTCTTTTTTTTTTCTTTTTTTTTTCTTTCTCTTTTCCTTCTCCTTTCTTTTCCTTCTTTCTTTCCTTCTCTCTCTTTTTTTTTTGTTAACCTCAGATCCCATCCGGCGATCCCCTTTAACCAGAACCAATATCCTGCGTGGTTGGGCTAACCTGAGATCCCGTTCGGCGATCCCCTTTAACTAGAACCAAAACCTGTGTGGTTGGGCTAACCTGAGATCCCGTCCGGCGATCCCCTTTAACCAGAACCAATATCCTGTGTGTGGTTGGGCTAACCTGAGATCCCGTCCGGCGATCTCCTTTAACCAGAACCAATATCCTGTGTGTGGTTGGGCTAACCTGAGATCCCGTCCGGCGATCCCCTTTAACCAGAACCAAAATCTACGTGGTTGGGCTAACCTGAGATCCCGTCCGGCGATCCCCTTTAACCAGAACCAATATCCTGTGTGTGGTTGGGCTAACCTGAGATCCCGTCCGGCGATCTCCTTTAACCAGAACCAATATCCTGTGTGTGGTTGGGCTAACCTGAGATCCCGTCCGGCGATCCCCTTTAACCAGAACCAAAATCTGCGTGGTTGGGCTAACCTGAGATCCCGTCCGGCGATCCCCTTTAACCAGAACCAATATCCTATGTGTGGTTGGGCTAACCTGAGATCCCGTCCGGCGATCCCCTTTAACCAGAACCAAAATCTGCGTGGTTAGGCTAACCTGAGATCCCGTCCGGCGATCCCCTTTAACTAGAACCAATATCCTGTGTGTTCTTCCTGATGGCAGGGTTTGAACTTTCTTCTCTTGTTTTGAGAATTTCCTAATGGTAAGGTTCTTCTCATTTTTCTTCTTGATGATAAGGTTTGATTAAACTTTTCACTTGATGCTTTCTTTCTTTTTATGTTTTTGCAGGACTGACATCTGTCCTTCCTAATTGCAAGGTTGACATCTGTCCTTCCTGATGACTGAAATTAACTGGATTTTTCTTGATGACAAGGTTGGAAAACTTGGTGCTTCCTGATTGCAGGGTTGACCTGAAGACTCCTCATGATGACAAGGTTGATCTTCTCATTTCTTTGAGATTTTCCTAACAGCAAGGTTTATCTCATCTTCTTCCCGTTCCAAGGTCACAACCATGATTCTCTGTTATTATCAGCTTAATGATTTTTCTTCTTTTTTTTTTCTTTTTAAATCTTGTTGGACTTCTTTGAGAATTTTCCTGTAACGAATAAAAATATGTGTGCAATGCTTTGAGGTTAGATGACATGCATGCATCCTTACCTGATTTGAAATATAGGTCCCCCCCTCTTTGATGTTCCATCGTCATAGGGTGCCTTTGTTTGCTATCCAAAAGCCTTATTTGCTCTTTCCATGTACTGGCCCGTTCATATGCTAGTCATCCACTCAGTTGTAAGAGTCGTGCCTATCCGGGCAGTCTTCGATGATTACTGCTCTCATTGTTTATTAAGCATGAGTGTGCCCCCAAGTGTGGTGTTGCTTGATTCATCACGAATGAGCTTAACCGATCATTCATCTTTTGGATTATCCTGAGAATTGTTCTCTCATTGATTGTGCGCATCGTGCCGACACCCATCAAGATTGTCAATCAGTCATGAACTTGCCTCAAGTTGAAACAATACTCTTCAAGTATATGTTATCACAAGCCTTCTTGGAACTGCCAAGTCATCCAGACATGCATCTTATAGCTTGTAGTAAAAAGCTCTTTGTTGTATGCTCAGTGTTCTTCTCAATGGATTCCTCTTATCTTGTTGAATCAGATTGCGAAAAGAAATGTTTGGCCTCATCAATGATGTCCAATTTATCACCCATATTCATGCCGTGAAGTGCGCCTTTGAGCTTCAAAACATATGGTCCCACAGTCAGTCTTGGTGGTGTGCATCTTTCTGACATTCATTCAAATGCAACTATGCGATAACATCTGTTATAGCCATGTTTCAAAGGATAACCCCAGATGAAGATATGAAGATGTCCTTTAAGTGCAACATTGTTCCACAATCAGTCTTGGTGGTGTACATCTTTTCAACATTCATTTACATTCAATCGTGTGTCCACATCGGTCGATAACCATGTTTAAGAAGTTAAACCCAGATAAAGATGTCCTTCAAGTGCAGCACCACTCTCATTTGCTGCTAGAATTCACTAGATCTTGACTATCTTTGAATAATATTGCCCCCGGTGTGATCTGAATGTGCTCGTTCATTGATTATCTTTCTTTAAAACATATTGTCTCTCGTTCACCGATTCTTCATTTAATCATCTTTCTTTGCCCCCCCAGCTGAGCTGAATACTGTTTGTTTTCTTCTCAGGGTCCACTGTATTGCTCCAAGGTGTCTCAACTTTTCAAGGAGTGTTGAGAAGAGTTGATGTCATTTCATGTCAAGGATTCCGCAGACTCAATCAATGTTCTTCTTTGTTCGACAATCTTTCTTGTTCTGGAATCAAATCTTATACTTCAAAGATCATGTCTATTCAAGTCTAATTGTTGAAATGAAATCAGAGAGATATTAGTTTTGGAAAAAAATCTTTTAAAAATCAAGCTTTTTGGTCAAAGACCCAACACATGTCATTCAATGTAGTAATCCTTTCGTTGTCTTGTATTTTGAAAACAGAAATTGACCCGTTGCAAGATTAAAATGGCTTTTTTTTCATGGTTCTTTGTATCCACTTTAAACTCTGATTTTGGGTATATCTTTTGCTGGTCTGTGATGAGGTGACATTTTTGTGAATTTCAAAAACAAGATGCTCAGGCTTTATCAAGAAAGGTTGTTTCTTTTCTTAGCATTTATTTTATCAACATGCATAATAACCAGTAGCTTAATTCATGAAGTCACAACCCTTATAGAAAAGCTCTTCCAGTTTTGAGAGCGCCATTTATCATTTCAGATTGCTTACTTGATCGAAAAGGGCTTTTAAAAGCACGTAGTGCAGGCTATGGTCCATGGCTATGAAAGAAAGGAAATTCACAAGCTCAAAAAGGTGTTTGAGGGTTTCAAAGACTTAGGATCAACATCAACTATTCATCAATTCTCTTTCTCTTGTTGTCTTTCTATGGAAAGTGACATATAACCTTGTTAACCTTAAATATCAGAATTTTCTTAACCTAGGTCATAAAGCAAATCCAACTTCTTCCTTGATGAATAATCAATCTAATCATTAGAGGCTTTATCATTGATACCAAAAGACAATGTTTGTAACTCAGTATTTTTTCTGGTATTGACTTTTGGCGTATGCTGTCTTTTCTTATTTGAAACCTCTTTTGCTCTTTCTAGACTTGATGACTTGATAGGCGTTCTCTTTCCTTAATCTTTGACTTGCCTTTAAGTGTTGGCAATTTCCACTCTCTCCTTTTTTTTTTTATATAGCCTTCCTCAAAGTTTTCTTACATGCCCCCAGTTTATATCTTTTTCTTTTAGACTCTTCCCAACCGTTGGACTTTTGTTCTTAGCCTTCCCCTTATTTATTGATTCTAACATTGTCTTCATCTTTACTAACAAAAATCTCTTATTTGCCCCCAGTGTGGGGTGTGATCCTAGTCAGGGTTTCTTTTGAAAAGAAATATTCTATCAGGCTCAAATGAGGATTGCAAGGGATATATATCTTTAGAAAGCAAAAGGATGAACAAAGATGACCTTTTCTCATTTCAAGCAAGGTTAGTTAGAACCGATAAATTTTGACCTCATCCAGTGTAATGATTTGGACTTGTAAGAATCATGATTCGCGAGTCCACAACTACCGAATCTACTACATGTCATTATACATACTGCTAAAATTTAGCTATATTGTGGGTAGTTCAATTTCATGTGTGAGCTCAAAATTTATTTGGTCACCTCATATTTTTTATCTTGCCATTTTAACAAGTATCGAGTCATTTCTGCAATCAAAATACTTTTAATCTTTTAGGATTGACTAGCCTTAATTTTGCATGTTGGAGTTTGATCAAAATATTTTGTCAAAATACCCTTTGAAAGAAGCATCTCTTGATTTCAAAACAACAGGAAGCCAAAGGAAAGACATGTTTCGTTCAAGGATGAGATGTGACCCCAAAACAAAATGCACAATGGCAACAATCCACAACGAAATGATTGACAATTCAGCACCATTCTTGGATCAGCTTTTCTGGCAATATTTGTGCTTTGCCAAGCATTTTCGATCTTTTGTCAATCTAAGGATGTTCTGATGACAATATGGCCGATGACATCATCTTTCACAAACTCAACTCGCTTCTTGCTCACCATCATCCGGTCTTGATTCTTGAAATTCTTGCAACTGTTCAATTGAAATGGCCGAGGTACGTACAACGATATGAACATCTCGTCTGGATTATACCATCTGGAAAACAGTGGTTGCATGTGATTTAACGGAGTCAAGGCAACAAGTCTAGAATCTGGGCAGATGCTGGTAGACAAACTTGAGTGGCAGAAGGATGTCAATCTTGGCAAAGACATTTGAGCAGTTGATGTTATGACAAGACCTGACTAGGCAAAATAACTGAGGTTTCTCAATTGAGAGTCATCTTCTGATTCAACTCTCATAACTGTTCTGGAATCCATGGTAGATCCTTCAATCTTTCCTCTCTTCATAGCTTGTTCAATTCCTTCGGCAATCCTTACAGCAGCATGATGTCAATCCTCTAATGTTGTTATGGTTGTTTGAGGATTGTTAGAACCTCCTAACAGCTAGGTAATCTTGGTAGCGCACAACACTACCATTGCCGACACGTGGAATCATGCATTGTCTCTACTAGAAGAGAAACTGATGAATCTGAAACTCTTAAGTCTCCTCTTTGATTCCTCACTGGTGGTGTAACAAACAAACACCAATAGAGGGAGTTCTGCTCTGTTGAAGTTTCAGTCTTCTTCAAGGTTTTCAGTTTAGGCATGTCTTTTCTCTCTACTTTGGCGTTTTAATTCTGACACTGGTAGGAGAAAAATCAAAGATGATCTGAAACTACTGTATTCCTTCTTGGATTCCCCACTAGCAGATCCACAAACAGATCTCTGCAAAGAGAGCTCTACTACATTGAAGTTTGATGCCTCAATTCCCTTTAGACAATAACCCTCTTATCGGACCCCATTCTTTGTTTCCCAACTTTTCACAATCCAGTAAAGAAGACCTCGGGTGAGGGAACCAACTTTTCATCCCGGTGCATGTATGACAAATGTATGAGCATGTAATCTATATGATGAACTCGCCCTTCGAGGGGTGACATATGGTCGTAACTCTTGTATGATGAAACATGAATCGTGATTCTTGCCCAAACTCTACAATGAAAATTTTCTGAGTGACGGTCATTATGTCACCCACAAGTCTTGAGTTCAAGATGCTTCAAGAAGGGTTTGCCCTGATGCAAACAACAATAGCACATATAACCTAAGGATAGGTTCTATTCATTATGTGAATATGGGTAGGTTTTCCTGGTCTCAGAAGGGTCTCATATCTGCCCAGTGACGATCTTCGTAAAGACAGTATAGGGGTGACACGACCAAAAGATTGATGTCTTCTCCCAAGTGCAGGAGTGTCGAAGTAATAAATAACCCGGCAAGACCAGGATCGAACCACAAGGAGGTTAATTGTATAAATTATAGATAACAACAACAACAACAATAACAACAATAATAATAAGTTAAAGAGAGCTTTGAGATGTGATATTGATGTAAGGATTAAACAAGGATAAAACAATTGTCAAGGTTAGAGGATCCACTAATGGTATTTCAAACAAGTATAGTATAAATTCTTTTTATTACTCAACTGGAAACCACACACAAAGGAGGTTCCAATCGGATTACAAATTGTTAACATGATTGCATTAGTTATCTTATTCGAATAAAGCTAATACTTGTAAATGTTGTCAGGCATTCATGATTATAACTTATGTTAACAACAAATCAAGTTCCTTTCATAGCTCAGGTGTCGGTTATACCATACAGTATGGGCTATGAAAGTGCCAAGTATTT
>Ga0325403_1000111_pt1 | contig 42910 bp, 9 predicted proteins | sample PopdelMetagenome_19_FD_205665 | JGI IMG/M metagenome (GOLD analysis project Ga0325403, IMG submission 205665) | Populus deltoides microbial communities from Bellville, Georgia, United States - Xylem-PdKOR-R4 | ecosystem: Host-associated > Plants > Phyllosphere > Stem > Wood/Secondary xylem... | reverse complement strand
GCATTTTGTAAAATATTTGATGCTATTATTGGTTTAATGCTCATCGGAAAACATCACATAGTATCTGTAAGTGAACTAGCTATTCTTATGTTTCTTGTCAATTTTTCATCGTTGCTTGTAATGTTTCGTCAAATTCGCAAACTATTCAACCTGGTAAACAACATTTTTTTTATCTGCCGAAGACATTTTGTAGATGGACAAACATATATCTGCTTTTGTCGTTCTTTATTTCTGCTGAACTTCCTATACTCATTTTACCATTTTGAATATATTATAGCATCCTTATTTGGATTTATCAGGGATTCTGCCAGGCCTATGTTTTGCAAGAGAGAGGAAGTCTTTCCGAGGTGGTTGATCCAGAATTGGGGTCAGAGTATTCTTCAGGGGAGGCTATGGTGATACTAAATGTCGCTCTCTTATGCACCAATGCGTCCCCAACTCTTAGGCCTACAAGGTCTCAAGTTGCGAGCTTGCTCGAAGGTCAAACTTCTGTTTAGGACCTTCTTTCTGATCCTGGGTTTTCCGTGATCAACACAAAATACAAGGCTATAAGAAACCATATCTGGCAGAATCCAAGCCAAACTTATAGCATGTCTATAAACGGATCATACTGTTCTGATTCCACAAACTCTTACGGAGAACCAGGCCATCTGCTGAGAGTTAGTTCAGTTAAATCTAATTAGTAAATGTTGTATCATATATATTATCTTGAAATCATTTGCAGATTCCAAATTCATATGTTAAAAATTCAAAAAAAAATTTTCAGAATCAGTTTTGTTTATTCAATGATAATGAATATCATCCGAACTACGAGTAAATGACAGGAAACAAACTCACTGGATCTGTTCCTCAATGCCTTCTAGAAAGAAACAAGAATGTGTGTGTCTGTTTCTGCAAGATTTATATTTCGACTTGAAGTTCTGCTTCAACCCAAAGATGTCATGCTTCAAAAGTTACCATAAAAAATAATTCTTAATTCAAGAACTTCACTTGGGATCTATGGAGATGCTAAATGTCGCTCTCTAACGCACCGATGCGTCTCCAATCTTAGGCCTACAAGGTCTCAAGTTACGAGCATGCTCGAAGACCGAACTCCTGTTTCGGACCGTCTTTCTGATCCAGGGTTTTCCGCGATCAACTCAAAATACAAGGCTATAAGAAACCATTTCTGGCAGAATCCAAGCCAAACTTATAGCATGTCTATAAACTTATAGTAATATTGATTATTATTATATAATATGATGGACGGTTGAATTTGAATTTTTGATATGAGCTAATATATATTTTTGAATTGATTTCTGAATTGATAGCTTTTCATTTAATCGATGTCAAAAGTGGAGCTTTGAGATATGAATCTGTTTGTTTGACTATTATAAGAACCTATGATATGTCAATTAGAACATCCATACTAATAGGGTAGTGTTAGTCTTTGTGCACATTGTATCTAAATCCTAGTTGGTGGGGGGAATCACTAATCTATAAGGACTAATCATCACAAAGTATAAAGCCTTATGTTTATTGCATTTTGATTTTTTGACAAGCTTTACCTTCTAATATTCTTGTTATAGTCTATTTGAAAAACTTTCCTATAAAAACTTAAAGCCATATTTATATATATATTTTTTATTGTTGCATTACCTCGTGTGTATATATTGAATGTTATCAACTCACCCCCTCATTATTTATCTTTTTCATGTTTACAGCTTGGTAGCATGTCATTTTTATTTGACCTTCAGAACCTGTTTTTTTTGTTGTAATTAAAACTTTTTCTTATGTTTAGTTAGTGCTCTACAACTATGAATTTGTATTAGCTCTTGTATTAAGATAATTAAATTATATTATGAAGTTAGTTTTGTTATTACTATTACGTTGAACTCTGATTGACTTATTTAAATGATAAGTTCGTATGTGAGTTTAGGTTCGCATAGGTATGAAACTTTAAAGGGGATCTTGCTTAAGTGGCGGTTATGAATCCGAGAATCGGGTCATGACAATTAGCTTTGTTCTTAATTACATGTTCATTTTGTTATCAACCTCAACTACTTATCTTAAAAACAAGGAGAATTTCTTCCAAATTTTTATTTTAGATTGTTTTTTTTGACAATTATTTAAATTATTCAATATTTGTTATAATTTTTTTTTTATCTTCTTAAAGTACATCTATAATTGTAGTAATTTTCGGTACAACCTTATCATTTGGTGAATAAAACAATTAAAGCCTTTAATAAAAAATATAATGTAATGTTCCACATATTAGGGAAAACAATTATCATTTTATATGAAAATCAAGTAAAAACTATATTATATTTAACAAAATACCAAATTGGAATTTAAGAGATAGATATTGATGTAAATATCTGATCTTGAAACATGAGTTATAGACTCGATTATATTTAATAATTTTGATTTTTGGCACTAATGTTTTATTTAATAAAAAAAATTAAAAAAAACCCTTAGCAAAGAATTGTTCCATCCCAAAATAAAAAATAAAAAAATAAGTAGGGCTATATAGACAAAATACCTTCCAATATTAGAAAAAAAAATGTTAATATTTTATTCATAAACTAAGTAATAATTAAATCATATTACATTAAACAAAAATCATAAAATCCAATAAAAAATTCAATAGAAGCTTAACATTAAGCAAAAAAAAAAAAGGACAAGAAAATCAATTGGAAAAAAGGCCTCGGCCCGCATGGCCAGGCTAACTAGTTTTTTTTTTTCTATTTTGTAAATGGCATATGGCTTATTGTCTACCCATAATGGTTATGAAAATAAATAAGTAGGTGACGCATCGCCTACTTTTCCTTAGATTCCAACCATAGTGGTAGCTAGAAATCAAGCTTGATGTGTTGTTTTTACCAAGAAATCTATTTTTCAACTATTTTGACCCAAAATACACTTAAAGACATCCTATACACCTTTATAAACACGAATATAACCTTAAATAACCAAACAAATCTGTCCAAAAACCTAAAGTCAACCCTAAATCAAAAGGCTTCCCGAGCTCACTCCATCATTTTCGGGCAAGTTAAAAAAAATAAAGAACATCTATGTGAAACTCTTCTAATTTTTTTTAAAAAAACTTGTTCATACCAAAATCAACTCTTTCATGGTTGAAATCGTTGTCAATCAAGATTTTCTCTCTCCTCTACCAAAATCCAACCACTCTCTCTTCTCTCTTGAATTAGGGACTTAAAATTAAAAAAAATAAAGTTTTAGATTAAAATTGTATTTTTAAAATTTTGAGGGATTGAATATTTATAACTTGAAAAGCATGGGGACCAAAATGAACTTTTCATGCTAATTTTTAAACTGCCATCCATTTTATCCACTTCTTTTAATGTGGTCCTTTTTCTTTGAATCTTATATGGCTCAACAAATTTAAAGCAATTGTGTTTTAATTTAGCGCCAAAATGACGCAATCGGATAAAAAGAAAATTTTATGACAAAAAAGAAAGGGAAAAAATTAATATACTGAGCCTACATTAAAATTCAAGCGCATGAATAGTATATTGGTTCTGCATTGTATATGCCACAGCGTATTGAATTTCCTATAATAATTAGAATATAATAGTTCTTATTAATGAATTTTGACCATTTTATGGCTGAGGATGATTTTAAAACAAAATGCCAGTCTTGTAAGATTTGATATTACGATTGTTTTTTTAAAGCATTTTTTTATTTATAAATATATTAAAATAATATATTTTTTATTTTTGAAAATTTAATTTAAAACTATAAAATGATGTAAGAATATAACAAAAACCAATTTTAAAAAAATTGAGTTTTTTTTCAAAAATTGCCAAACATCGTTGCTTGAAAAGCTGAAGAGGATGGGAATTTATCTCTCGTTGCTTGAAAATGGCCAGCCATCTCCTCCCCCTTCTCTTAGAGATATCTATGCAACACCGAAAGAATGGTGGGAGTCAGTAGTGGAGTGGTAGCATCCTAACTCTAAGGATGTCCTTCGTCCTTTTGTAAAGTTTGGATAATCATCGTTCTTTCTGAATCTCTCAATTTGCTTTTAATTTAAGTTTAATGAATTAGAATCAATTGTTGTGTGTATACAAGACTAATTATGTTATTCTACAAGCTGTTTTCCTATTACTTCGCTCATGTTGGATCTCGTGAAATTAAGTTCAAAATGTTCAAATTAATTTTGTTATTTTTATTTTTGAATATTGTATTAATTTCCTATTACTTCACTCAGCTACAACTACTCAATGATTGATGAATGTGTATTATTAGATTTGACCACAAGTAAGGAAGCCAGACGGGGACAAGTAAGGAACTGTTTGGAAACGACAACTCGTGTTTTTAAAAATATTTTTTTTATTAAAAATTATTTTTTTTATATTTTCGAATCTTTTAATGCGTTGATTTTTAAAATAATTTTTTTTTAAATATCATTTTAATGTATTTCTAAGTGAAAAATACTTTGAACCATAACTGTTATCACAATCCCAAACAGACATATGAACCTCAGTCATGTAACATATTGACACCCAGAAAAATAAAAACTCAATTTCTAAAATTATAATACTAAACTGTGTATATATGTGTGTGTGTGTTTTGAATTTTTTAATAAATTTCTAAATAATCATTCTGTTTTAAAAATAATATACAAGATTAATTATATTGTAATTAAATTGATTTAAAATCAAATTAAAGTAATCAAATCTAACTAAGAAAGAAATTAAAAAATAAATTCGACCAACAATTTTGAGCGATGATATGTGTTAAGAAATATATTTATTTTATTTTATTTATTAAGTGTAGAATAATATTTTTAGTTTAGCGTGTATATACTTGCTATGTATTTAGGTTAAAACATATATTTCAAAAATTAGAGGATCAATAAAAACTCAAGCCTCATTCTCTTTTATGTTCGTATTTTTCTTTGTTTAAATTAGGTTGTACTTAAACATGGTATAGAACTAATTTTATGGAATGAAGTTTATTCTCAAACAACTTATCTAGTCTCAAACATTATTGCTCGTTGGTTGTGAAAAGTTAAGACAGGTACCATTGTCAGCAAAGCTCATGGAAATGAGAAGGTTGGATCTCTATAGCACTGCACTTGAAGATATTCCTCAAGGCTTGGAATGTCTATCCAAACTGAGGTATCTTAGAATGAATAGCCGTGGTGGAAAGGAATTTCCTGGTGAGATATTACATAAACTCTCGCACTTGCAAGTCTTTATACTTGGATGGGGACAAAATGCTCCGATGACAATTAAAGGACAGGAAGTAGGATGCTTGAAAGAAGTTGGAAGATTTGGAATGTCATTTTAAAGGTCACTCTGACTTAGAGAAGTTTTTCAATTCTCGGGACAAGACCCGATCACTCAAAACTTGCAAAATTTGTGTAGGACAGTTTGAGGAGAATGATGGTTACAATGTAAAAACGTGTTGTAGAGATAACGCAGTGGAGTTCGGTAATTTGAGTGTAAACAAAGATAGAGATTTTCAGGAAACATTCCCAAGAACTAATAATGGTGGTAGCATGGAGAGCTTGGCTTATCTCCTTGGTTTTGGTCTGGTCCACTAACATTGACATCTTATAATGGTATATTTTCTGGTCTTAAGGAGTTCTTTTTTTTTGGATGTACAAGTATGAAGAAGTTGTTCCCTCTTGTCTTCCTGCCAGACCTAGAAGTGATTGAAGTTAGTAATTGTGAGAAAATGGAGGAGATAATAGAAATAAGATCAGATGATGAAGGGCTTATCGGTGAACTCGAACTTCCAAAGTTGAGAGATTTGAAATTGATTGAATTACCAGAATTGAAAAGTATTTTTAGTGAAAAACTGATTTGCCATTCTCTCAGAGTAATTCACGTAAGAAATTGTGCGAAGCTGAAGAGGATGCCAATTTGTCGTCCGTTGCTTGAAAATGGCCAGCTATCTCCTCCCCCTTCTCTCAGAGAAATCTATATAGAACCAGAAGAATGGTGGGAGACAGAATTGAAGTGGGAGCAATCTAACGCTAAGAATGTCCTTCGTCACTTAGTAAAGTTTAAAGAAGTACGGGTAAGCATTATGCTAATTCCTCTATCTCAATCCCCTTTAATTTAATTTTAATGAATTAGCCTCAGCCACAAAATGATTGATTCCTCTATATATTTATTATTTATAGGAAAAAAAATTAGTTTGTCTACTATATTGAAAGACTCTTTTGTGTTTTTAAAGATGGGATTTTAAATGAGAATTTGATTGGCTTCAAAGTTTATGGCTTTTAATTACTTGGTGATCTTTTGCAGGCCGATGGTGAAGAAAGACCTCTTATTTAATAAGGATTGGAAGAAAGCATATTCTGAATAAGTCTTGTTGTTGTTTCTGTTATGCCCTCTGTTCTGCTTCTAGTGATAGAGAGGCTGCTTTGTTGTTCATGACTATCATTGGGCTTTCTGAGGCTTGTCATTCACCTGCTCTCATGCATAGAGATCTTAAGCCTTACAGCTTATTGTTTCATAGTGTACGTTGAGGAGGATGCTCCTCTTAAGGCCACAGATTTTATACTCTCTGTAATATTGTATGGTACATTTAATACTTGTTTTGGAATTTTTATTTTCATCTTGGATTCCATGTGTTCATTCACTGTGTGTCTTTCATTTGTCTCAGTGTTTGTTCAAAACCTTGTTATCGTTATCTTTTGTAGGTAAAAGTTGGGGATGATTTCTGATAACTGAGATTTTACTGCTACAACAGATCATCACTAATATCTCTCTAGTCTCATGTCTGGCCATATCATGAAATGCTTTTGAATTGACCGCCAATGTTGTTTTAGCTGTAGGATATCTGGATACATAGCCTGAAATTCCAATTACTTGCTTGGTTCAGGTATCAGATCCCCTTCTATATTCAGAAATTTAGTCCTTTATTTTTGAAGTTTTTTCGTCGACCATTCAAAATCTATTGAATTTTGGAACCTGCATCATCTTATCTGATGAATACCTACTTATTCGAGACAGTTGAGTTCATCCTCTAAAGCTACCGACTTAGAAAGACAAATTGGTTTTTATCTTCTTTTTTATCCATCCCTCGTCAACACTAGAAACTGAAATGGGTATCTTCAAGCAGATTTTGCAAGGGAATTTAGAATTTGAGGCTGAGCCGTGGAATCATTTAGCTTTATGCTATGTTTCTTGTCCAAGGAATGAAAAAAACATGAAATTGTTTTGGCATGGATAAAACAATGTTGCCGAGCATTTTCACTTGATGAAAGAATTGGCATGGTAAGTAAATGCAGAATCACATGTGAGATTTGATGTCATTGAAAAGAAAAAAAGTTGAAGGCTATGGGAACCCATTGACATTCCTAAAAGAACATGGTGGATTTTTTAATGATTTTATAATTAGAAAAAAAAAAAGGAGATTGATAACCTCTCCATCTAATTCATAAGAAACAGAAGTTCAAAAATTGGATAGTCATCTAATTTCATAGTGTGTGTAGCAATTTTATACCCTCTCCTTCACATTTGATGCACAGGGACGTTCTATGGAGGGGTTTTGAGTAGTCAGATGCAAATCTTTTGAAATTATGAACAGTCAAATATAAATTTTAAGTACTCAAGAACGAATTTATTTAGACAAATTATAAACACTTTGATCTTATTAGTCCTAAAATCAGATCCAAATATGAGCTTTCATAATCCAAAAACAAGGCTTATTAGTTTACTTTAATCAAACAAACTTGATGTCATTAATAAGGATTACGGAGCATTTGCTGTACAAAACTGATTTGGATTCTCTCCAAGTAATTAAAGTGAGAAATTGTGAGAAGTTGAAGAGGATGCCGATATGTCTTCCGTTGCTTGAAAATGGCGAGCCATCTCCTCCCCCTCCTCTCAGAAGAATGTTAATATAACCAGAAGAATGGTGGGAGTCAGTAGTCGAGTGGGAGCATCCTAACGCTAAGGATGTCCTTCGTCCCCTTGTATAGTTTGAAAAGTCAGGGCGTCCTTCTCCCCTTTGTGACTTGATAGCCTGGGTAATTTGCTTTTAATCTAAGTTCAATGAATTAGAATTAATTGTTGTGTGTATACAAGACAGGTGGACTCATCCCAATTCCCAACCTTAAAACCTTCTTTTCTTACTGATTCCTCTGCTTAATGACTAGGAATTTAAGTTTAATGAATTAGAATCTATTGAATGGTTCCTAATCCACACGATGTCGTATTTTGTGAGTAAATCATAGAATACCATCTTTTCTCTTATTGATTCTCGTCATGTCTACTAACTTGATTAACATTGATGCAGGTGGCTTTGCGGCATCCAAGCTTGGCTTCATCACGTCAAAATGGAATAATAATTTAAAATAGCAATAATAGAATATCTGATTTGTTGGATTGAGTTTATTATTTTTTTTAAAGATATTCTACAAGCTGTTTTCCTATTACTTCACTCATGTTGGATCTCGTGAAATTAATTTCAAAATGTTCAGATTAATTTTGTTATTTTTATTTTTGAATATTGTATTAATTTCCTATTACTTCACTCAACTACAACTACTCAATAATTGATGAATGTGTATTTTTCTTTGTTTAAATTGGGTTGTATCAGAACTAATTTCATGAAATGAAATTTAATCTCAAACATAACTTTCACGAAACAACTTAAGCCTCTAAATTTGTTTTTGGAGTGATATTTGTTTAATTTCTGCATTTGTTTCTGTAAATCTAGTATTTTATATTCCTTTCAGTAATTTGATATTTTGTCTTCCCTTTCGTTTTTGCAATTTAGTATTTGTATTATATTTATGCAATTTTTTATTTTGGAGTAATCGTATAACTTCAAGAATATATTTGCTCAATTTTTGAGATATCTATTCATTTTTTGCATTCTAGTATTTTATTTTTCACTGCTTTTGCATTCTGATTTATTTGGTTGTTGATTATGACTACCGAAAGAGATGATTCACTTCAGTCTGTGAGTGTGAGGTTGGATGAAAAGAATTATTTGTATTAAAGTTATGTAATAAGAAACTTTTTTAAGGGTAAGAAGATATGGGGATATATTAATGAAATTTATATAATACCTGAAAATATTGAGGAGGGGGATGCTACTTTGATAGATGTATGGAAAACAAATAATATAAACATTATTACTTAGATTAATAATTTTATTGAGCACCATTAATATGCAATTGATGAAGTATAAGACAATAAAAGAAATTAATGATCATTTGCAAAGGTTATTCACTCCTTAAAGACCCCTATATAGCAGTAAAATGTGGACCTCAGTCTTGTAACATGTTGATGTCCAAGAAATAAAAACTCAATTTCTACAATTATAATAGTAAACTGTGTGTGTGTTTTGAATTTCTTAATAGATTTCTAAATAATCATTCTGTCTTAAAAATAATATACAAAATTATTTATATTGTAATTGAACTGAAATAAAAATCAAATTAAAATAATTAAATCTAACTAAGATAGAAATTAAAAAATAAATATGACCAATAATTTTGAGCAATGATATGGATCTTAGTCAGTTTCTTAAATTTCATTTTGTGCTATTATAGATATGTTAAGATAGGCTGCCAGAAAAGAATATAAATTTCATTTTGTGCGATTATGCTAGATTATGACTGTTTGAGGGTCGTGAGGAGACCAATATATTCTGATTTCTTTCTCTCCAAGATTAATATCAACTTAACACCCAAGCTATAAAAAAAGGGAGATAGAAAAATAACATTATATTATACATCACTCTCAAAGCGGGTGGTGCTTTTATTTTTCACAAAATACTATTTATATTTTATTGTGGATTACAATAATGTAATTTAAAAAGAAATTAATTTAATTCACTAACTTTATTTTTGCAAAAATAAGCCCTTTTGAAATCAAATTAGAGCCTAGTTGCATGTTTTTGTGTAACCAATTGTTGAATTAAAAGAAAGTGGACTGAAAGGAAAATTACTGGTAACATAGATAGCGAATGGAAAATTTAAAGACAAACCACGTTCTCTGCATAAGGAAAACAGGAGGGAGATCATATTTTTGTTCCATTTTCTTCATCTTCTCTCCATTTCTTCAAGCTAAATGAAGATGGAGAGTTCTTAGAAGGATTATATCCAAAAAAACAAATTAAATGACTAAACTTAGAGAGTTATGGAGCTTGAGAAAAACAAAGAGAAGAAGCTGGAAATTGAAAGAGGAGGACATGATTTTTGTTCAGTCTCTAAGTTTTTAATCACCAACACAACTTTTTTTGATATCATAAAATATTGACTCCATCATACCTTTAGTTTTTATTACTTATCTAATGTTGATTTACAATTATAACACTATCAAGTACATTTGTTTTATGAGCCCGTAATAGCGCGCGGACATGCCATCTCGTTCAAATTTAGAGGTTAATGTTGGAATGTTTTTTTTTCTAGTTATTTTTTTTAGTTAGATTTTGAAATTTTAATTTAATTTAATTTTAATTGATTAACTCGGTTTAGCTATTATATAAATAATTTTGCATGTTATTCAGAATAGATAAATTATTTATAACCTTGTAAAATAGGATTTTCTATATAGTTCTGAATTTAATTTTAAAAATTGAGAAAATCTAATTTTTTGTAGTCAACACAATAACATTATTGAGGTCCACACGGTAACAGCTATTAAGTATTGACTGGATTATTGTACCGTCCTCCACCAAAGTCATATCAACTTTTTTAAAATATAAAAAAAATATTAATAGCATACAACTTTTTCACGATGTTATTAAATATAATTGATAGAGTGAATTTTAAAATCTCTCTATTTGTCAATTTTGTGGGAATACATTTTATTTAAATTGATTAATTTTATAGATTTAAAAATAATTTAAGTAATTAGTAAAAATATCACTTAGTTTTGTAAACAACTTTAAAATAATAATTTTTTTAAAAAAATATTGAAACAATGATAGATTGAATCAAATCATAGATTTTATTGCGTTTAATACCATGTTTTATATAAAAAAATCTATTTATTTTCAGCATCTTTTCTAAGTTGATCTCTTGTCTTTTAATTTTATCCCTAACCAATAAATTTAAAGCAACTGAGAGTTAATTTTACAATCAAATGAGACAATTAAAAAAAAAAAAAAAGAAGTTAAGAAACCAAAGTTAAAAATATAAAAAGGCAGTGCTCCTGTCGCCCATACTTTTTGAGTGAGTGTTTAAGCACTAATCAAAACATACTTTATGGTATTGCCCCCACTCTCTACAACCACTGGTCCTATGGCTAAAATAAAAAAAATCGTTCTAATATATTTCTTTCTCCGGATCCTTTGCAAAGTTTCCACAGCAACTGGGTCCACGCGTTAACAAAAAACTGGGGTCCACGCGTTAACATTATTGAGGTCGAACAGGTCACTGATACCAAAGTCTTCCAAGTCAAGGGATATCCATTATTATTTTTTTGGTTCAAGTCCATTATTATCTTCTCTTGAACCGTTCTTCTCTCTGTGCTATTACTGTAACAATCTCTTCCACATCGCATCTCATTACACCATTCTCTGTTCCCAGTAAATTATTTCTTAAAACCATATACACTCTTCTCTTGCCTGTGCTTTCTGCTCTCTTTTCTTTCTGAATACTGCTTGAGCAAAGCGGCTCTTGCAGGGCATCTTGAATCCAGGTAAAGTATTTTTACTTCATCTTCTTCGTCTTGTTGGTGTTCTCCTGCAACTATTGCTTGAATCTTTTCAAGTAAAGGACAGGTTGTTGTAGGATAACTATTACTTATTTTTTAATTTAATTATTAGTTAGATTTTAAAATTTTTAATTTAAATTTAAGCTTCCACGCTCTCTCTGTGCTTCCATTTATTCATTTCCTTTCCCTCGATACCTTCTCTGAATCATTCTTCTTTCTCAACTTTCTGTCTGATTTCAGATTACTTAAGCAAAGCAGTAACTATAAGGAACTTGAAGAACCGCATTCAATTTTCAGGTGAACCATATTTATGATTTTTTTTTATTTTTATTTTTTATTGTTTGATTCAAACAGTATGCTTGTTGTTTATTTGCTAAAAATAATTAAAATTATAAAAAAAAACGTTTACTATAACTTTCAATCTCTTCCACACTCTCTACTCTTTGTGCTACTATTTTATTTATTTATTTATTTATTTTCCCTAATCACCACCATTTCTAAACTATTCTTCTCTTTTAGATCTTTCTGTTCTTTTCTGTTTGCTTAAGAAACTCGTGACTATACACACTTGGAGAACCTCTTCTTGCAGGCAGACACCTCCAGGTAAACTCTATATCTTTTTTTTTTTTCATTTTATTAATTGCTTAATTCTTCTAAGTAAAATAGCATGCTTGTTATTAAATTTCTAAGATTGTTGATTTTTCAATATTATTTAATCAAGTGTTCTCATAATAGGAAGTCATTGTCATAGTTTTGAAACCCGACCCGGTCATCGACCCGGTCAAGTGATCGGGTCACGGGTCAGATGGATTGACCCGGGTCAACAAAAAAAAAACAGCTTTTTTGTTTTTGATGCTTAATAACAAGAATAATTGGCGGTTCCAAATTTGCAATAGTCACTGGCTACCCTTCCTGTCCTGTGAGACACAGTTTTCTCAACCAATCAATGAGCAATTATTATAGAATTTCTACGTGCCATTATCCCAGTTGCTACAAGATCTGACAATATATTAACTTATCATCAAGAAGCTGGGAAGAATATATATATATATATATATATATATATATATATATAGTAATTGACATCGGAGATGTGCGTCGACCCTCTTATTTTTATTGAGTTATACTACTCCCACAAGCCAGCCTATTGACTTCAAAGATTTGCTAATTTTTTATTTAATATCAAATATATTTTTTAAAAATACTTTAACTTTAAAAAACTATTGTAAACATACAACATCATCCATCACGACAGCTTAATTATTTTATCCACACACAAAATTGAAATCCATCCTGGAAATTATAAATGATCTCTACTACGAAAACAAAAATAAAATTAATACACACAAAATTTGTTGTTAAGAGGAAAAATAATATATATATATCATCCGCTACCTCTCAAAATGGATGAAGATTCCTTCCCACCCCATTAACATTAGACAGAAACCCCACCAAATCCATAGGAGCGGCATTTATCACCTTCTTTACTCCTCATGTAATAATGTTCTTGAAATTGAAACAAACCTCCTCCAGCTCCTTTCGCTTCTTTCCTTTTCTCTGTGCCCTGTTTATTATGGTTCCCATCTTGGTCATCGCTGCCCAATCGCTGATGATGGAAGCCACTCTTCTTGTTATTAGGCATCAAGAACACAAAAGTATCCTTACCATCACTATTACTCCGGTGAATAAAATCTTTGAACTTCCATCTCTTTGAATTAGACCCTGTATAGCTGCTCTTCTTGCAGCTCCCTGGAGACTCCTCCTCCTTCTCTGGCGTCCACACACAGTAAGATCTAAGCTCTAGGCTGTCAATATCATCAGCTTCCGATGAAGAACACGAAAAGGTTTCACGGTCCTCATAGAAGAGCTTCCTGAGGGGTAATCTATTTGGTTTCTTGGCATCTTGGGTACTATTGGTTGCAGTTTTCGATCTGGGTAGGGATTCTTGGTTGTCTAAGAGTAACAATTGCTTCTGTTATGCTGCGTTCAATTACCTCCTCCCTGAATCTTTAATTTTATCCATCAAAGCCATCTCTCCTCGTCTCTCTCTCAAGCCATCCCTCCTCGTCTCTCTCGCACTATAGTTAATTGACCGGGTCTCACCAGGGTTTGACCGGGTGGACCGGGTCCCGGGTCGACCGGGTTTCGTCGGGCCAATTCCCAAGCGGGTTTTTACCTCCACCCGGACCGGTCCCAGGCCTGGGTCGACCCGCCGGGCCGGTCCGGGTTTTAAAACACTGGTCATTGTCCACCCATATTTAAAGGATTTGTTATAGCTGACTGGTATTCATACTAATTAATATTTTTACTCTCTCTCTCTCTATCTCTCTCTCTCTCTCTCTCTCTCTATATATATATATATATATATATATATATATATATATATAAAGACAAAAATAAGAGGAGAGAGCTCGGATTCAGGTTTATTCTATTTTATTTTTCATTAGAAAGTTTTGATTTGTCACATGTAAAATAATTTAAATCATATTTAAAACAATTTTTATTGGTTTTTGGTTCGCTAAAGATCAATTAGAAAAAATAATTAAAATTTTTATTATATGTTGTTACAGATCTGGAAAAAATAAAAAAGAAAAGACTCTAATTAAAATAAGATTTTTATCTTTTGAAAAAAAAACATTAACATTTTTTATTTACTATCCTCCTCGAAATATTTTATGATATTCAAACTGTAATTGTAAAATATTTATAATATAAGAGAGACAAATATAATAAAGAGAGAAAATTAAAAACACTCAATAAAAAAGAAATTTTATTATTTTTTGGTGAAACTGGCTTGTGTCTATCTCTCTCATGTATTATTATAAGTATCCCATAATGATGTCTTTGCCCATATCATCCAAAAATATTGAACTGACTATTGAGGACATTTAGATTTTCTTATAAGATTCATTAATTATTATTAAATTGATTGAAAATAAATAAATTTTTAAATCATTTCAAAAATATAGTGCATAAAAAAAAATGTCCTTGAAAGCAAAAGATTTAAAAACTGGTGTTCAAAGGGTTTTTTTGTATTTTCACAATAGTTTTTTTTTGTTATTATTAGGTCAACCAAGAAGCAATTTGGTATTTGAGTAAATATAAAAAAACCAAAGTATAGTGAAACAACTAAAATGCCATTGAAAAGAATTTTAAAACTTGCATCCAAGGACTCTTTTGTATTTTCACAACCTTTTTTTATGTTATTATCAGATCAGATAAGGAGCAATTTATATAACAACCCAAACTTTTCATGTAATTATTTTCTTTCTGATTGTTGTATACATGAAATTTAGGGATATATTTTTTTCTTATACCATGAAGATAGTCTTTAGTTTGCCACAATTAAATTGATACACATTTTGAAATATAAAAATAGTAAGTGTACAACACTTCTTGATGATATATATAAAAAATTTATTTACAAACTTTTATTAGACATTACAAGCTCCTATTCAATATGAAAGGTCATATTAACATGCACAATTATACCATCACAATTACTAATTGCTAAAACTAAACAAAATTAGACAATCAGCCCTCACATCTTCAACAATGAATAAACTTCTTATAAACACATAAATTCTTTTACAACTCATCAGTTTAATACATTCTTTTTTCTTTCTTTTTAACAATGAATAAACTTCTTTTTTTCTTCTATCTTTTATATTAACAATGAATAAACCTGCTCATAATACTTATTGATTAATAATCCAATTTTTCATCCATCTCAAATATTTATCACTTACACTTTACATTAATAGGATTTTAATGTATTGTTACGAACATCCTCGTTTGTATTTTGATTTAATCTCCTTTATATAACCATCTTAATTATTCTTTGTTCATAGCCCAAACTAATTTATATGTTCATTGACCTCATTTCATACCTTGAACTATGTTTTATTTTAACTTTGGTTCACCCATCACGTTTTTTTTTTTACCTGGTCTTATTAATTCATTTTGATTCTCATGCTCTTAGTTATGGCTTGTTAACAGAAATCTTCAATCTCAAACAATAATCCTACTTAGTATTCCCACCGTTACATCCAATTTAATTTCATACAATATTGGCCCTATCTTTTTGGTCAATTTAAATTTTGCAGAATAATTTCTTTGTTGCGATGGATTCAAATTTCACATTTAATTTTGTCTCAAAGGCATAACAAAATTATATATTCTATTGACAAACAATTATACACAACACAAATAAATAAACATTGAAAATTTAACAATTATCAAAAGCATTTTAAATAAATAAAAAAGCAAGTGAGATGCAAATTCCTTACCTTGAGCTCCTGAGAATTCAATCCTTATTTTGAATGCTTCTCCTACAACTCTTAAGCATTAACCATTAATGTCCATTTAACTGTATATATCCAACCATTTATCTAACAATTAATTCATCCAGGTAAAGTGTTTTTACTTCGTTTTTTTCTTACTTCATATTTTTACTTCATCTTCTTCGTCTTGTTGGTGTTTCTGTTTTTCACCTGCAACTATTGCTTGAATCTTTTTAAGAAAAGGACAGGTTGTTGCAAGATAACAATAACAAGGTGAATAATTGAATTTTTTACTCATAAGAAAATTTTTAATGTAAGATATTTAGATGCACTAAGGCTTGCAATTAATATGGGAAAAAATAGAGAATGAAGTCTAATTCTTTTACATTAATTTCAAAAAAAATTATTAAAATGATATAAAAACACCTAAGGAGATCATGTGTATATATTTGGATAGATATTAAATAATTGTTGATTTTCCATAAATTTTACGGATTGTATTTTAATTTTTTTTATAGATTATTGATTAGATTTATTAAAAATTATATTATGAATCACATAGAAAAAATAATAATTGAAACCCTTTTAATAAATCAAGTTTTAGAATCATATAATATCAACTGTTAAATTAGACTATAGATTTTGCATGAATATTGAGGTTGAATATAAATAGGACTTTCTTAACATATATTTAATGAATGTCAATTTAGTATTTGAAAGTTAAAATAATTTTAGTATTTTGAGATGAATTGCTGCTTTAAATTTTCATGTACTAATTTTAACTTTAAGAATCACAAATAATGTTTGCAAGCCATAGGGTTTATGGTGAAAATCAAAGATTATTCCTGTACAAAAAACTTAATGTTAAAGAGATGAACTGATGATTTTATGTGTTCTTACGAGATTATAGAAAGCATATATATATATATATATATATATATATATATATATATATGAATAAATTAACTGATATGTATAGTGGAAACAATGTGGTAAAATTTTTATATAAATATTTTAAAAATTATTATCCTTGTCAAGTTGTCATGCACATGACATAACTAATTACCGATAATCTAAACTGCGTGGGAAACACTGTGCAAAGTGTTTTTCCCTTTTTTTTCATTATATACCTATATATAATAATTTATTACTAAATAAAATAAAACGTGTCGAGTTGAATACTGTGCGGTTATTTTTACTGTGAACGATATTGTTTATTTTTATTTTTGTTTAAAGTTTCTTATAAATTTAAGAGGAAAACATATTGAACCCCATTGAGTTAATGGTCCGAGTCACGAGTGTAACGAGTTAAACTACAACAATCGAGAATATTTTTTTTTATATTGCTATTTTTAGTAGTATCTTTTTTTGTATATATTTTTTAAAATAATTTTTAAATTTACGTTTCAATTAATATCCCTTATTTGTGATATTGTTTTTACTTATTTAACCTTTTTTTATAGAGATTATTTTATTTTAATGGTGTTGTGCATTTTTAAATTTTGATTTTTTTTAAAGGTTGAATATAAATTTAAGGAAAAACAATTATTGAACGTGGTTGAGTTTATTTTTCGGGTCACGAGTCTATTTTTTTTTAAAGGCTAAATATAAATTTAAGGAAAAAAAATTATTGAATGTGGTTGAGTTTATTTTTCGGGTCACGAGTCTAATTTTCTTTTTAAAGGCTAAATATAAATTTAAGGAAAAAAAATAATTTTAAACTTGGTTGAGTTCATGGTTTAGGTCATGAGTTTAATTTTTTTAAAAAAGGTTGATAATAAATTTAAGAGAAAAAAATATTGAACCCGGTTGAGTTCATGGTCCGAATCATGAGTTTAATGAGTTAAGCCATAACTATTTAGCAATTTTTATTTTTTTTATTGATATCTTTTTTTTATTGATATCTTTTTTAAAATAATATTTAAATTTATTTTTTAATTAATATCCCTCATCTGCTATTTTTTTTTCTTATTTAACCTTTTTTGGATGGAGATTGTTTTTTTGATGATGTGCATATTTAATTTAGAATTCTTTTTTCAAAGATTGAATATAAATTTAAGGGAAAAAAATTATTGAACCTGGTTCAATCTTGGTCAGAGTCACGGATTTAATTTCTTTTAAAGGTTGAATATAAATTTAAGATAAACAAATATTGAATCCGGTTGAGTTCATAGACCAGGTCATGGGTTTAACGAGTTAAGCCATAACAACAGGGTAATTTCTTTTCTTCTCATATTGCTTTTTTTTTATTGGTATCTTTTATATATATATATATATATATATATATATATATTTTTGTTTCTATTTTTTAAAATTAATTCTTCTTTTATATGTTTTTTTAAAAAATATTTTTTATTTATATTTAGATTAATACCCATTCTCTTTCTTATGTTGTTTAGAGAGCCTTTTTGAAATAATAGTTATGTTTTAGTTATGCATTTAATTTCATTGGAGGTTTTTCTGATTGATTTATAATTTTTATAGATGAACTTTATGTTTAAAAATAAAAAAAAAATATTTTCAAATAATATTTCTAACATGTGCAGCTTTGCATATTATTTTTTTCTCTTTTATTTTATACAATCAATTATCATTTGATTGAATAAAAAATTTATTTTAATTAAAAAATTTAATAAACACAGCCGCGTAAATATCCCGTTTTGGAAAATTAAATATCTTGATCTATACCCTTTTCTTGATTTTTCTGGTTTTATTTTTAATTATCATTTATTGTTTTTTCATTTATTAACACACATTGTTCTCGATTTATTTGATTATATATGTGCATAAACATTTTTATTTTCACTTAGAATTTTTTAAATACAATAATGTGTCAAAAAAGTTTGTATAAAATTTTTTGTTAAGAAAAATATTTAACCCGCAGCGAAGCATGAGTCCAGTATCTAGGAATATATATACATCGTGTAATGAGATTTTGGATGTTAAAACATTGGCTACTTTGAGTTGGATTTTGATGAAATAACACGAATGCTAAATTTTTTGGAAAAATAGTATTGTTTGTGCTTGTCGCGGTTCCAAAACTCGAAATATAAAAAAATTAATGATTAGAAAACATGACATTAATAAGGGAGGATGAGGTTTAATTTAGCAACATATCACGATTTAGAATCGCGAGATTATAAGTTTTCACTATTCATAATCACAACATACTAAAATTGTGCTATTATGTTGATATTTTTAATTTAATGTGTTAATTTTATAAAAAAAATCTAAAACTTTTGTAAGGAAAAAAAAAAGGCTTGGATTCAGTTCTATTTCCATTATGTCCATCATTAAATCCGTTTTGATTTGTTGTTGAAAAATTAAAATTATTTTTTATTTAAAATTTTGTTTTGATTGGTCCATAATTCTTTGGCCTTTTCCTTCTATTAATTGGAAAAAAAAAAAAAACTTTCTATTTAACATATGTTAACTCCCACCATTAAGAGTAAAGAATAATAATGTAACTTCCTTTAATTTTTATTCAATGTTCTGACCCTTTTGAATTTCTATTCAATGTTGACATGTCTTTTTCTTTTTTCTTTCTATAGAGCCACTACTCAAAATGAGTCGACCAAATGATCCTTTTTGGGAATATGTTGAAAAGATGGATGGTGATAGCATGAGGTGCAAGTTTTGTGGGCATTTATTTGCCAAAGGTACTCCCATTCGGAGGATCAAATCCCATTTGTCAGGATTGAAAGGACGTGGTGTTAGAATTTGTGGACAAGTGCCTCAAGATGTCCAAGACGCAGCCCGTGCAGCAATTGATGGCCCTCCAGAAAAGAAACTTAAAACTGTAGCAGGCTCAAGCAATAACGAGGTCACTAATGCAATTTCAGCTTCAGCACAAGAACAGAACATTGAAGTGACATATGTAGAGATGGCACTACAAGGAGGACCTTTTTTCACTTCTCATGATTCATCCCGACCAACAGATGATCAACTCTGTTCTTCATCAGTAAACAATGATGTCAATATGAAAGATGTGCAGAACAAGGTTGGAGTCAAGACAGAACCAGTACTGTTTCAAGTGGTGGAACAAAGCAATGCAGAACTTGACAGTTTGGCAGGGCATGCTGGAAGTATACAAGTGGGAGTTCATGGCATGGAACAAGGTGCGGAGGAAGAGAGAATTTGCCCGAACTTAGCGGCAAATGGCATGGAAAACCCTTGTGATGGATCTAGTCAGCATTCCAGGAGACTCATAATTGATGCACAAGATAATACAAACTCTGCTTTTTTAATTAAGGAGGAGGATGTGGAGAACAATCTTGGAAGATTAGTGCAGCCCGGCGCAGGAGCTAGCTCTTCAGGAGGGGTTGCATGCAAAACAAATAAGATTAAAGGAGATGCATTACTAACGAGAAAAATGGTGGGTCAAGCATTCAACGACCACAAGGAGACTATCCAATCTTTGTTGGAGCACAATGAAGTTTCAAGCATTGGCATCTATGGGATGGGCGGAGTGGGAAAGACCACATTGGTGACGCATATACATAATCAGCTTCTAGAAAGAGCAGACACTCAAGTTTACTGGATTACTGTTTCACAAGATACCAACATTAATAGATTGCAGACAAGTTTGGCAAGACGGATTGGTTTAGATCTTTTTAATGAAGATGACGAGCTGTATAGAGCTTCCAAATTGTCAAAAGAATTAACACAGAAACAGAAATGGGTTTTGATTTTAGATGATTTGTGGAAGGCTTTTGACCTACAAAAGCTAGGAGTTCCTGACCAAGTTGAGGGATGCAAGCTGATTCTCACAACTCGATCAGAAAAGGTTTGTCAACAGATGAAAACCCAACACACGATCAAAGTGCAGCCTATTTCGGAGGAGGAGGCTTGGACCTTGTTTATTGAGAGACTTGGAGATGACATAGCACTTTCTTCAGAAGTGAAACGAATTGCTGTGGATATTGTAAGGGAATGTGCTGGTTTGCCATTGGGAATTATTACAATGGCAAGAAGCATGAGGGGAGTGGATGATCCATATGAGTGGACGGATACATTGAAGAAATTGAAAGAATCAAAATGTAGGGAAATGGAAGATGAGGTATTCCAGTTATTGAGGTTTAGTTATGATCAGTTAAATGATTTAGCATTACAACAATGTCTCTTGTATTGTGCATTGTATCCTGAAGATCATGAGATTGAAAGGGAAGAGCTGATAGGTTATTTGATCGATGAGGGAATAATTGAAGAAAGGAGGAGCAGGCAAGCAGCATTTGACGAGGGACACATGATGCTTAATAAACTTGAAAAAGTCTGTTTATTGGAAAGAGTTGGTTATCGTAGATATGTCAAGATGCATGTCTTGATTAGGGGCATGGCCCACCAAATACTCCTAACGAACTCTCCAGTCATGGTTGGGGATTTTCGTGGAGGATTACCAGATATGGATATGTGGAAAGAGAATCTAGTGAGAGTCTCTCTGAAGCATTGTTATTTCAAGGAAATTCTTTCTAGTCATTCACCAAGATGTCCCAATCTTTCAACTTTATTGCTATGTGATAATGAAGGGTTGCAATTTATTACAGGTTCTTTTTTCACGCAATTGCATGGGCTCAAGGTTCTTGACCTGTCTCGTACAAACATCACAAAATTGCCTAATTCTGTCTCTGAACTGGTGAGTCTCACTGCATTGTTGCTCAAAGAATGCAGAAATTTAAGGCATGTACCATCATTAGAAAAGCTCAGAGCACTGAAGAGGTTAGATCTCTCTGGTACTCGGTCACTTGAAATGATGCCTCAAGGCATGCAATGTCTATCCAACCTGAGGTATCTGAGGATGAATGGATGTGGTGAAAAGGAGTTTCCTCCTGGGATATTACCAAATCTTTCTCACCTGAAAGTCTTTATATTAGAGGAGATTGATTATGACTACTTTCCAGTAACAGTTGAAGGAAAGGAAGTAGGATGCTTGAGGGAGTTGGAAAATTTGGAATGCTATTTTAAGGGTCAATCTGACTTTGTGGAGTATCTCAATTCTCGGAATAAGACCCAATCACTAAGAAAATACCATATTTTCGTAGGATCACGGGATAAAGGTTGTGATCGTGGAATAGATGATGGTGAAATGAAGCTTGATTATGGCATAAGTAAAACAGTTTCGTTGGGTAATTTGCGTAACCAAGGAGATGGAGATTTTCAAGTCATGTTCCCAAAAGACATTCAACAACTGGTTATTTATGATTGTTCATGTGATGTTTCCTCTCTAATAGAGCATTCAACAGAACTGGAGGTCATCCACATTGAGGATTGCAGTAGCATGGAGAGCTTGATTTCATCTTCTTGGTTCTACCCTTCTCCAACACCATTGCCATCTTATAATGGTGTATTTTCTGGTCTTAAAGTGTTCAATTGCTCTGGATGTAGTCGTATGAAGGAGTTGTTCCCTCTTGTCTTGCTGCCAAACCTCGTAAACCTAGAAAAGATTACAGTTAGAGATTGTGAGAAGATGGAGGAGATAATAGGTGGAACAAGATCAGATGAAAAAGGGGTTATGGGTGAAGAAAGCAACAACAACAGCTTTGGACTCAAATTGCCAAAGTTAAGAGAACTGACATTGAGGGGATTACCAGAACTGAAAAGCATTTCTAGTGCAAAACTGATTTGCGATTCCCTGGAATTAATTGAAGTATTGTATTGTGAGAAGCTGAAGAGGATGCCAATATGTCTTCCGTTGCTTGAAAATGGCCAGCCATCTCCTCCCCCTTCTCTTAGAAGAATTGAGATATGTCCAGAAGAATGGTGGGAGTCAGTAGTGGAGTGGGAGCATCCTAACACTACATATGTCCTTCGTCCCTTTGTAAAGGTTCAGGTATGATACGAGTCTGCCTTTAATATAATATAATATAATATCGAATTAAGTTGAGGTGATTACTGGTTTTGTACTCTGCCCTTTGTAGGAGACGATATTGCCCCTTGATTTGGATATTGAATTTCGGGTAAGCAATCGTGTTTTAATTCCTCTCGAGCTCTCCATATCAATCTCTATGTCTGCCTTTTAATTGAATTTTAATGAATTAACCTTAATTTTAATTCCCCTCCTCCCCTTTCTCTTGAAAAAATCAAAGCGTATCCAAAATTAAGAATCCTTTTGCTACCAACTTCAACTACTTATTTTACAAATCAAGGAGAATTTCTTCAAAATTTCTTACTGATTTCCCAATTTCCCTCACCAAATTTCTTAAACCTTTCTCATGATCTGTGCTTCCTTTTCTGATTGAATCGAATCATCTCATCTGGCGTTCGCATCTTTCTTGCTTGCTTGGAAGGTATATTCTACTTTCTTTTCTTGTTTTTCTACCACTAATTTTGTTTCTTTACCTATTTGTTTTGATTCGTCCAAATAAAAGTGCCCATTTGATTGTGGGATTTGTAAGTGGGATTCTTGATTGATCAGGTAGAACTTAATTATATATGTTGAATGATCAGGTAGTTCTTAGTTGTTCATTTTGCTATCAACTTCAATTACATATCTTAAAAACAAGCAGAATTTCTTCAATTTTTATTTTATTTTAGATTACTTGGCAGGCTCTTTTTCTGACAATCACTTCAAAATCCATTTTTTATTCAATATTTATTTGTAACTGCAGGGCCGAAAAAGAAAGGGGATGGAAATGGTTATACAGAATGATCCATTTTGGGAATATGTTGAGAAGCTGGATGGTGGAAGTTTCAAGTGTACATTTTGTGCCTATAAATTTGCTACTGCTACTTCTGTTTCGAGGATCAAATGGCATTTGGCAGGGCGTGGTGTTAAATTATGTGACAAAGTTCCTGAAGAAGTTCAAGATGCAGCCCGTGCAGCAATTGATGGTCCTCCAGAAAAGAAACAAAAAGTTATAGCAGGTTCAAGCAATAACGATGGCAATAATGCAATTACAACTTCTGCACAAGAACAAAACTATGAAGGGAGACATGTAGAAATGGCACAACAAGGAGAAGCTTTTTCCCCTACAGCGCTCAAAGTTTGTTTGGATAGCATCGTTGATAAAGAGATTGAGTTTAGGCATGATGCATCTGAGACTATACCGATAACCGAACAAGTGCAGAATCTGAAGAGAGGTAGCTCTCTTGAGAGGCCATCAATTAATCAAGCTGACGGGCCTCGAGGAGATTCATCCCCACCAAAGGATCTATCGTGTCTTGGCCTTGGAAGTTATCATGATCAACTCTGTTCTCCATCAGTAAAAAACGATGTCATGATGGATGATGTGCAGAACATAGTTAGGGAGAAAACAGAGCCAGTAGCTAGTATGTTAGAGCAAAGCAATACAATACTTAATAAATTGGCAGGTGATGATGGAAGGATACAAGTGGGAGTTCAGGGCAAGGAACAAGGTGCAGAGGAAGAGTTGATTTGTTCGCATCCAGAAGCGGAAAGTAGCATGGAATACACCTGTGAAGGATTTATTCAGCAAATTGACAGAAATGTCTCCCCAGGTAAATTATTTATACCTCATCGTCTTTTTTTCTTTTTTCTTTTTATCTTACCATCTTGTTTTTCACATGGAACTATTGTTTGAATCTTTGGAGTTAGGATCATTAATAGTTTCAATCAATTGGTCTTTCTTGGTTTATATATTCCATGCTTTATGGAGTTCATACTAAATTGATCCTAAACCTATTTTCCTTCCCACATCTCATCAGAACGAGCTAGATTAATGGAGAACAGTAGTGGAAGATTAGTGCAAACCGGCACAAGTGCTAGCTCTACAAAGCTAGTGGGTCAAGCATTTGAACAGAATATGAAGGTGATAAGGTCTTGGTTAATGGATGATGAAGTCTCAACTATTGGCATTTACGGAATGGGGGGAGTTGGTAAAACAACAATGCTGCAACAAATCTGTAATGAGCTTCTAGGAAGACCAGGCATTTCTCAAGATGTTTGCTCGGTGACTATATCTCAAGACTTTAATATTAAAACATTGCAAAATCTCATTGCTAAACGTCTTGATTTAGATATTTCAAGCGAAGACGATGATAAGAGTAAAGCTGTCAAATTGGCAAAAGAACTAGAGAAGAAACAAAAATGGATTCTCATTTTAGATGATTTGTGGAACTCTTTTGAGCCACAAGAAGTGGGGATTCCTATCTCATTGAAAGGATCCAAGCTCATTATGACAACTCGATCAGAAATGGTTTGTCGGCAGATGAATAGCCAAAACAATATAAGAGTGGATCCTCTTTCTGATGAAGAATCTTGGACTTTGTTCATGGAGAAGCTTGGACAAGACAAACCACTTTCTCCAGAAGTGGAACGAATTGCTGTAGATGTTGCAACGGAATGTGCTGGTTTGCCATTGGGAATTGTTACATTAGCAGAAAGTTTGAAGGGAGTGAATGACCTATTTGAGTGGAGGATTACATTGAAGAGATTGAAAGAATCAAATTTTTGGCACATGGAAGATCAGATATTCCAGATATTAAGATTGAGTTATGATTGTTTAGATGATGCAGCACAACAATGCTTCGCATATTGTGCATTATTTGATGAATGTCATAAGATTGAAAGGGAGGAGTTGATAAAGTCGTTTATCGAGGAGGGGATAATTAAAGAAATGAACAATGGCCACTCAATTCTTGATAGACTAGAAGATGTCTGCTTATTGGAAAGAATTGATGGTGGTAGCGCTGTTAAGATGCATGACTTGCTCAGGGACATGGCCTTGCACATACTGGATGAGTACTCTCTAATCATGGTAAATTTTACTCTCTACCCTCTCTCTTTTTTCCCATAGTTTAACCACTAATTTTGTTTCATCACGTATTTGTTTTGATTCTTCTAAATCAAAGTGCTCTTTGGTTATATTAAAATCAATGACTAAGTTGTAGAATTTGTAGGCAGAATTCTAAATTGATCAGGTAGAAATTATTTATTTATGTTGCTTAATGAATAACATAACTCAACTCATATTATAGTTTTGTTCATTTTCCTGTTATCTTCAACTACTTATCTTTAAAACAATGAGAATTTCATTAAAAACTTTATTTTAGATTACTTGGCAAGCTATTTTTCTGAAAATTACTTCAAAATCAATTTTTATTTCGATGTTTATTCGTATCTGCAGGGCTAAAGAAGAAGAAGAGGATGAAATCAAAACAGACTTTGCTGGTGACAAACTTAATTACAGAGATTGCATCTGTAGTTTTTTATCAACTGGGTTATGCATTATATATGTATGGATATGCTCGTCAAACAAAAGATAATCCAATCAAGATGTGTCATTTTCTTATTATATATGTGTGGTGATTTCAAAATTAATAAAAAAGTAGAGTGCTTGGCAATGGTATTTTCTCTGAACTAGAAAAAAAATGATAGTACATTTTTGTTTCAAGGACTCTTTTTAGTGGATTTTGTCAAAGCCCTTCGATAATCAAGATTCTCTACAACATTCAAGGCAAAATCAATTAAATCAGCATAAGTATACTTTAACTGGTGTTTTTCTTTATCTTTTTATTGTAATACTGCAATGTTATTTTTCAAGTGTATTTTTATCAACACTATCATGCACATCTTCCTTAACAGGCTTAGCTGAAACATCTTGCACTGTTTCTGAAGCAGCTTTAGCCTCGATCTCCATCTGCTTGCTAGTATCTCCACATTAACACAAGTCAACGAGAGCTTGCTAGTATCTTAGCATTAACACTAGTCAACTTTTTTTTTCCTAGTAAAACATAATAAACTGTAACTGATATCCCTTAACTCAGATGCATAACCTAAGAAATTTTCATGCTCTTAGTTTTAGTTTATCTCTTTAAACTTAAGTATAAATAAGACAACCAAATATAGGGTGATTTTGATTTTAATCTTGCTTGTTGCAATTTTCCTGTTGCCTATTCATAGGCATTTCTTGTAATCTTTTAGGGCATTTCTTGTACTCTTTTGCCTAAAAAAGAGAGAGCAAGAAAACCAAATTCTCTCAGTTTTTAGAGTAATTAGTAAAATAATTAGATCATATTTCATGTGGAGTCTTCAACTTTAAAATTGTTGATGACGATCACCGGATAATAAGCCAGGTTAACTTATTTAGCTTAAAAGTCCTTTGACAATCCAGCTTGTAAAAACATACAACATGTTCTTTTCAAAATTATCTTGTTCTTATATTCTGACACTGCGATATGTATGTTTCTTGACTTCGGTTGATAGGTTGAGTAGCATGAGTTAAGGGCCACCCCTCATTGTCATGGGGGCGTGGTATTGTTGTTAAATTGCGAGTTAACATGTATATAACGTGTAAAATCAGGTAAAAAACTTAAAATCGTTCAAACTCATTATCAATTTTACGAGTTTGACAAAAGTTAAAAAATTTACTGCCTTCCTATCCAAATACCCAGACACTCCACTCCACAGTCTATGATTGAAAGTTTAATTTTACATTTCATTATGTGATGACTTGAAAGTTTAATTTAAAATTGAATTTCTAATTTAACCATATAAAATATTCAAATAATAAAATCAGGTTGATTCAATTAGGGTTTTAATAGCGTATTTAACTCCACTCAACTTGATTCAATCAGGAATTTAACCATATATATGTATGCTTCTTTCTTTCTTTTTTTGTCCAACTCTCTACACTATACATCCTTGTTGATGCATATATTGATTATTAAACAGATTGTTTGTTTTAGATTTGTTAATTTTTAGTTAATGAAATTCTATGAACATAATTGTATTATACTGTATTTTTAAGTTATTTAAACCATGTATGAATTTTTATTTGAATTATGTATTTTAAGGTGTTTGGATATTTATATTGTTTATTTTACTTTTATTTTAATTGTGTTATATTATTATTTACTACTTGACTGAAATTGTCAATATATAATTAGTTAAAATATTTTTCTTATGATTTTATAATTTTACGATTCGAGTTTACGATTCGAGTTTATATTGTATATTCCGTGTCGTGTCAAAAAAATATTTTCGATAACCTTGGCGGCACGGGGGCTCTAAATTTACTTTCAAAATAATAATAATAATTGAAGCTTACATAATTTAAGCTTCATTAGGCTCGATAACTTTGTGCATTTCCAGAGTGTTTATATTTATTATTTATAGGAAAAAAAATTAATTTGTCTACTATGTTCATGTGGAATTGAAAAGACTCTTTTTGTTTTTAGAGATGGGATTTTAGATGAGAATTTGATTGGCTTCAAAGTTTATGGCTTTTAATTACTTGGTGATCTTTTGTAGGCCGATCGTGAAGAAAGACCTCTTATTTAACAAGGATTGGAAGAAAGCATATTCTGAATAAGTCTTGTGTTGTTTCAGTTCTGCCCTCTGTTCCGCTTCTAGTGATAGAGAGGCTGCTTCGTTGATCCAAAAAATATGTTTTTAATATATTTATATTGTTTTTGGTTTATGTTTCAGTAAATTTTTAGAAAAATTTAAAAATAACAAAAAAATATTGAAAATTCAAAAAATATGTTTTTAATATATTTGTATTGTTTTTAGCATTTTCAGCATCGTCTAAAAAGAATTTAAACTTTTAAAAATCTTTCGAACGTGTTCAACTTTTTACGTGTTATTTTTAAAATTATTGATTTTTCTCATTGAGTTGATATTAATATTACTCGTTTTTAAAAATTACAAAAAAATTAAAAAAAATCAAATTTATAAAAAAAAAAGATTGAGAAATCAAGTTTAAAAACCTAGCAATATTTTTACTTATTAATACTGGTCCCCTCAACACACTTAAGAGAGGAGAAGCAATTTTGAAACACTAGAAAAAAATACAAAAAAAAGAAAACTCTAACCCTAAAAACAGCTCTTTTCAAAGGAGCCGCCGCCCCCCCTCCCTTTCTCCTTTCTCTTGGAGCCGCCGCCCCCACCCCTCCATCTTCTTTTCCCATCTGCTTTCTCCCTCTCAACCATTACATTTCCTTTCTTCTCGCCAGCCAAGAGCTGAGCTCCCTCAGCCCAAACACAGCCGCCCCTCCCTCCACACCGTAGCCCCATCTTCTTCTTCCTTTTTCCTCAGCCGGTTCTCTCTCAACAGCCCCTCACTTCTCTCTCGGCCGCTCCTTTCCTAGCCACCAGAGAGCCAGCCACCGCTGATCTCCCTCCCTCATCCCCACGGACCCGACCATATCCTCCTCTCTCAGCCGACCCATAGGCCTCCCTCTCCGGGTCAACGAACAGACCCGACCACAGCAGCCGGCCACAGACCCACAGTCCCTGCAAATTGGCCTCCACAGAAACCAACCGCTACTCGCCGTCCTCCAACCGAACTCGCCGACCAGCAGCAGCCCTGCTCCAGCAGCACGCCCACATAGCCGTCAGCGTCCACCCTCACCTCGGAGCCGTCAGCCACCAGAAGGAGAAAGAACTGATCACAGATCTAAAAATTGAAAAGAACCGACCCGAGGAAACAGATCTAAAAAAGAGTAAAATCTACTGTTGTGTGCGTTTTTTGTTGTTGCAGGTCACGGTGGCCTTCACCGCCGGCATGGAAGGGAAGAGGGGATGAAGCCGCTCCAGATCCCCCTGCTGCCTGGATTTTCTTCACGCGCCGCCAGTGACGGTGACGTGTGGGAAGACGCGCCGCCACTGTTCATGCTGTTCCAGAAGTGCTTCCCAGCACTGAAATGGAGTTTTGAGGGGTTATTTTGTAATTTTTAAATTGTTTAATGTAATATTTGTTTAGTTTGAATTTTTATTTGTATATTGTAAATATGGATGTAAAAAAAAAATATATATATATATATAGGGGAAGTGTGTGTGTTTGGATTTGCTTTATGGGTGTTTTATTTTATTTTATTATGTATGATAAAATTGTAAAGATTAAAGAAGAATTTAATATTCTAATTTGCTCACGGTCTAGAATTATTAATTTATATGTAAATTGTATTTCTAATATTCGATGAAAAGATAAAATTTTAATATTTTTTTAACATGTTAAAATTATGAAGCAACTTATCTCAGGTAGGGTGCGTTAGGGGCGTTAATATGTTTTCTAACCACAATCAGTTTTTTACCTGTGAATCTCTGACAAGACCAGTATATCCGGTTTTCTAGTAACCTTCAATAAATTACTAGATGGCGAATTTCAACGTATCAATTAAAGCAAGCAACCGAAATGAAAAAAAATCATCAGCCAATACCGTGCGGGTGACGTGCGACACTCCTCTTAAGGCCACAGATTTTGAACTCTTTGTAATATTCTACATCCATGTATGGTACCTTTAATGCTTGTTTTGGTGTTATACAATGGATGATTTTTTATTTTCATCTTGGATTCCATGTGTTGATTCACTGTGTTTCTTTCATGTGTCTCAGTGTTTGTTCAAAACCTTGTTATCTTTTGGAGGCAAGAGTTGGGAATGATTTCTGATAACTGAGATTTTACTGCTACAACAGATCATCACTAATATCTCTCTAGTCTCATGTCTGGCCATATCATGAAATGCTTTTGAATTGACCGCCAATGTTGTTTCAGCTATAGGATATTCCAGTTACTTGCTTGTTTCAGGTATCAGATCCCCTTATTCAGAAATTTGGTCCTTTATTTTTGAAGTTTTTTCGTTGACCATTCAAAATCTATTGAATTTTGGAACCTGCATCATCTTATCTGATGAATACTTGCTTATTTGAAACAGTCGAGTTCATCCTTTAATTAATGCTACCGACTTATAAAGACAAATTGGTTTTTATCTTCTTCTTTTTCAATCCCTTATCAACACCAGAAACTGAAATGGGTATCTTCAAGCAGATATTGCAAGGGCCGTGGCCTAGCATTTCAGGCAGTGCCAAGAATCATTTAGCTTCTGATTTATTCATTTTCGTGGTAAGTAAATGCAGATGTAACGTTTAGCCTCTTTTATGCCACTTCGAACTAGGATTGATGCTTCTGCTTGATACTAAGAGGACTTGTGATTTCGCATTTTAAGATGTTTTTAGTTTTGGGGTTTTGAAGAGAGGGTGGATGCCTTCCATGTCTGACTTTGTTTTAGACCAACATTGAACCTCAAGGCAACAGCACTGATTCTGAAATCTGTCGCACCCGACATCGCGGCGGTCCCACAAAATAATTCTCTGAATATGGAAAAAGAACGGATTTCTGGCATCTGGTTCTTTAAAGGAAAAATGTCTTGTTTGAGGAGTCGCCACCTAGTATTATGGTCACTGGGAACCCTAACTGGTCAACGGAGATTCTATGGCTCGGGATTGGTTACGTAAAAGGGAAGATATTATCACCCCTTAAACGTTCTGCCTAAGGCAAACAGCACTGATTCTGAAATCAACCAGCATCTATCATCAACTAGGATTGATTCGCTTCTCCTTAATAAGAACTCATCCTTATTTCTCCCATTGTGTCATGTTTGGTGACCTCTGTTGTCTGCTTTGGTGACGGGCTAGCAACTAGGAAGTTTATGAGATTCAAATTGGTAATTTTTAGAAAGCAAACTCTAGATCTGATTAGTTAAGCTACACCACTTAAGATTAAGTTATAACTTTTTTTTATTTATTTTTTGATAACCCGGGGTGTCCGGGCCAGCTTACACGCACCACGACTAATCCCCGGATCCACTGAACACCCTACAAGCCCAGTAGGCAGGTAAGGCACCGCGGGGATGACAGGCATACACACTGAGGCTTGAACCCAAGATGGCGAGGCAGGGAAACACTGTCAGGACCGCTGGGCCACAAGCCTCGATGTAAGTTTAAGTTATAACTTTTCTTGATATTACATGTGTTAACACATCTGCTAGTTAAACTTTAGAATTAACAAAAGTTATAACCAAAATCTTGGTGTCGAGTTTTTCTTTAATAAAGTTGAATAGCCAATCTTAAATAGAAACAAACACAATCACAGTAACTTATAAAATACTACGAGTCATGCCATTGTAGTTAGAGTTTGTTTATTTTTGTATTTCAAAAACATTCTTCAAAAAAAAAAAAAACTTTTATTTTTCTCTTTTTTAAAATTATTTTTTTAATATTTCTAGATCTTTTTAATGTGTTGATATCAAAATAAATTTTAAAAAATAAAAAAAATTATTTCAATATATTTTAAAACAAAAAACACTTTAAAAAACAATACTACCATGTTTTCAAAAGTATCTTGTTCAAACATTCCGCAATCTCATTTTGTTGTGTTGTATACCTGACAGTAAGATATCTAGCAATTCCTTTATACTGGTAGAACTCATCAAACTCATATGAATAGAATTTCAAACCATTGCCAATTCCACATAAATCAATTTTCTTCAAATTTTTAATTGAACATTAAAATTGACAAAAGATAATCAATACCCATTGAATTACTCATTATTTTTTCAATTATAACACACTTATGTTACTAAAACACATTTAATTTCATCAAATGACAAACAAAATCAATTTATCACAAATTCCAAACAAATCCTAACATACAAATCATGCATTAATATAACAAAATTATCTAGGAAAAAGCTACAAAACACTTAAATATACAAGAAAATAATAAATACCACAAACAAATTTTTATAAATTAACTTAGAACATGAATGGGTTAAACAAATGGAGGGGTTTACTAACTTGGTGATGTAAAATTTGCAAAATAATAAAACCAAGAGAAGAAAGATAACACATTTACGTTACAAAATCAAACTTAATTTCATTAAATAACAAACAAAATTAATTTATCACAAATTCCAAACAAACCCTAACATACATTAAGACAACAAAATCAATTTCATCAAATGGATTAACTTAAAACATAAATAAGTTAAAAAAAAAGTGGGCTTACTAACTTAGTGGTGTAAAATTTGACAAAAAAATAAAGCCAAGAGAAGAAAGATGATGCTGTTGATAAATGTTGGTCGAAGTCGGCAAGTTGTGTAGTTGGATTTGCAAGAGAGCTGCTCAAATTTAAAGAGACTTGAAGAGGGGGAAGTTGTGTTGTGTTTTTTAGCAAAGGAAGAAGAAGAAATGGGAGGAAGAGAGACGTGTGAGGTTTTAATTCATTTAAAATTATTGATGGAAATTCCATCAACAATACTGATGTGTCAAGTTTCTGGTGAAATTTTAATTGATTTTTTTAATTTTTTTATTCCATTGTTATTTTTATCACAAGTTTTGATGGAATGTTTTTTATCGGCTTTTCTATTATTTTATGCTAATTTTCTGATAGTGAAAGACACAAGGGGTATGTAGTCCTCGGTGCTGTGATCAAAGTTGGTTGAACTTAAGTTTTATTTTTAGATATTATTAATGATTTTTTATTTATTTATTAATATACACAGTTTTTTATTTATTTACTTATATATATGTATAAAATTTTTAATTTATGTTTAAATTTTAAAGACTACTAAAATTTATTTCACAAGGCATCGCATCAGAGAGGAAAGAGCGAGAGATGACCTCTGCCGTCTGCTTTGGTGACGGGCTAGCAACTAGGAAGCTGTATGACATGTTTCTATTTTATTTCCTGCTAAGTGGTAGGATAGTGTATGTTTCTTGACCTCCGCTGATAGGTTGAGATAGGGGCCACCTCTCATGCATGGATGTGGGGCAGGGATATTAATTTGTGTTTGAGAGTGTGGCGTGATTATTTTTTAAAGTATTTTTTATTTAAAAATATGTTAAAATAATATTTATTTTTATTTTAAAAAAATTATTTTTGATATTAACACATCAAAACGATCCATAAAAACTAAAAAATTATTAATTTTAAATAAAAACAAAAAACAATTCAAATTTTGTGAGAAAATCTAATTCTTTCTAGTCAACTAAAAGTGATTGAAGGAAAAAAAAAATATTATTCAAGGATGCACATATTATAAATATTTTTTATTTATAGATGAATAAAGATAATTTTTAAAAAATAAATACACCATTTTTTTTAAAAAAGAACCCTTAATTCAAAAAAGTCATGCAAAACCCGTGACTTAAAATATGAGATCGGGATAACCCAATAGAAAAGAAATTGATAATAACCACAAAACCAAGAAATTAATGGTAACAACAATACCAATCCTTTTTTCTTAAAAAGTAATGTTAAATAAAAAAAATGAGTCAAATAAAAGAGGATGTCGACCTATATTAACTTTTCAAACCCTAACAAATTAAATATCGAAGGATGAAGTGGTGGAAAAAAAATCAATTATATAAAAGAATCTAAAACAAAAACTCATAATTAAAAAAATGAGGGTGAATATTGAAATAAAAAATAAATTAGAGGGTAATTAATTTTTTTTATTGGATGGTTAAATTAAAAAAAAATTAAACATATAAATAATTTTTTGTGGGTGACCCTCATTGTCATGGATGGGGGCGGGGGCTCTAAATTTACTTTCAAAATAATAATAATAATAATTGAAGCTTACATAATTTAAGCTTTATTACGCTCGATAACTTTATGCATTTCCACAGGTTATAGCCATTCTGAGTTAGTTGGTGTTGGAATTTTTTTTTTCTGGTTACTTTTTAAATTTATTATTGGTTAGATTTTAAAATTTTAATTAATTAACTCGGTTTAGCTATTATATAAATAATTTTGCATGTTATTCAGAATAGATAAATTATTTATACCTTTGTAAAACAGGATTTTCTATATAGTTCAGAATTTAATTTTAGAAATTGAGAAAATCTAACTCTTTCTAGTCAACACATTAACATTATTGAGGTTCACGTGGTAACAACTATTAGTATTGACTAGACTATTGGACCGTCCACCACCACGGTCACATCAACTTTTTTAAAATAAAATAAAATAAAAAATATTAATATTAATATTAATATTATGCAGATTTTTTTAGGTTATTATTATACATAATAAATTGAGTGAATTTTAAAACCTATCGTTCTAGCTATTTATCTAATTTAAAATTTTAATTAAATTTTATGAAAGCTGACCTGATTTAAATTGATTAATTTTATGAATCTTAAAAAATTTAAATGATTAATAAAAATATAACTTAGCTTTTAAAACAACTTTAAAATGATAACTTTTTTTAAAAATATTGAGACAATGATAGATTGGATCAATCTCGGTTCCCACGCAACCTGGATCATAGATTTTATTGGGTTTAATAACCTATTTTGTAAACAAATTATTTAATTATATAATAAAAATAGATGCTCGTAAAATTAAACATCAACCCTAAAATAGAATTTTATTTGAGATTGTGATAACTCGTAGAAAACAAATAGAAATAAATCATACAATTTATTTCCTAACCAATCCAATATTGACTAAATAAAAAAAAAAGCATATTCATTTGATAGTCAAACCTGTGAATCGAGTATCCTAGGCTAACATGTCAAACTCGTGAATAGAGTTATAGAGTGCACTAGGATTATAATTTATTTTTTATTAGACTACTTGATAACAAAAATAGATAATCGTAAAATGAAACATCAACTCAATACCAAGATATTTTTTTGAGACTGCAATAACCTTATAGAAAACTAAATGAAACCAATTATAAAACTGAATTTCTAATTAACCCAATATGTATAGATGAAATTGTAAAGAAAAGAAAAGGTCTAACTCGCTAGACCCGCGAACCATGTCAACCTGCCAAACCTATGAACACATGGACTTTATAAAGTTTTTTTCATAAACTATTTTTTTACCTAAATGATAAAAAAAAAGATGATAATAAAGTTAAGTTCAATTTAAAAAAAAAAATACCCTACCAAACCTGTAAACTGGGACAACTTGGGCAGCTCTGATAAATCTGCAAACTACTTTAAATTTATAAAAAGACAAAAATAAATAAGATGAGTTATGCCACCGTATGAAGAGTCTATTTATTTTTACATCTCAAATGCATTTTTAAAAAAATTATTTTTTTATTTGTTTTAAATTAATTTTTTTATATTTTTAGATTATTTTTGATTTGTTGATAACAAAACTGAATTTAAAAAAAATATATATTATTTTAATATAATTTTAAATAAAATATATTTTATAAAATAATAAAACAGTTATTATCATGCTACGACTTATTACAATGTTGAGACACATGATTCCCTCCCCCACCACAGAAACAAACTATACATTTATAGTTAAATTGGTCATGTTTTAAATGTAGATGTACACCAATTGGGCCCACACGTTAATATCATTCAGTTCCACAGGTACAGCCATTCTGAATTATGTAATTACCTCCCTGTTTTCAAAGTTCAAACAACATTTGGGTCCACACGTTAACGTTCGATCATGTGACATCCATTTATATAATTACCTCCCTGTTTCCAAAGTTTCAGCAACCGGGTTCACATGTGTCATGTAGCAAGCCGAGCCAGCAGTATTTAATTTTTAATTTTTTAAATTTTTTTCAAAAGAAATTATTTATATTTAAATTATTATTTTTTTCTATTTTATTTTGTTTTGATAACGATGGTTATTTTTTAATTATATATTTAATTTTTGAAGGAATTTTTTTTATTTATCTATATTTTTTTAATCTTTTGCATAGATGAACTATATTTTTTAAAATAAAAAAATTTATTTTCAAATAATATTTATAGCCTTGTATAATATATTTTTTTTATTTTATTCAATGTGTTTGTCTATTTTTATTATCATTTGATTGAATAAAAAATTATTATAATAAAAAAAATAGCAAACATAATAGATAAATATTCCGTCTTACAAAATTAAATATTTTGATTTACTTTTATCTTTTTATTTTTTAAGTTTTATTTTTATATATTATTAATGAATTTTTATTTATCTATTAGTATACATAATTTTTTTTATCTATTTATTTATATATAAATATAAAATTTTTAATTTATATTTAAAATTTTTAAACTACAAAAATTTATTAAAAAAATCTATATATATAATTTTTCTGTGCTCTCAATTTATATTCTTTTCTGACAGCCTATCTTAACATTAAATCTCTTCCATTCAAGCTCTCTGTGCTTCCATTTATTCATTTCCTTTCCCTCAACACCTTTTCTAAACCATTATTCTCTCTCAGTTTTTCCCAATTATTTAAGCAAAGCAGTAACTATAAAAAACTTGGAGAACCGCTTTTAATTTGCAAGTGAACCATATTTATGATTTTTTTACCATTTTTATTTTTATTTTTTATTGTCTGATTCAAACTATTAGAGAATAATATAAATCATTTCTTGAACCTCACCTAAAAGCTTAAAGTTTTAGGTTGAGATGGTTATTTGATATGGTATCAGATCCTTGATAACCAAGTGGTCACGAGTTCGAATCTCACTACTCCCATTTATTTGATAAAAATTAAGTATAAGGTAATGTGAGTCTGTGCAAATTTCAAGCCCATAGGGCTTTCACTTGAGGGGGTGTATTAGAAAATAATATAAATCATATCCTGAAACCTCACCTAATAGCTTAAACTATTAGGTTGATATAATTATTTTGAAAAAAACCGCATGCTTTTTATTTATTTGCTAAAAGTACTTAAATTGTGAGAAAACGTACACTGTAACTTTTAATTTCTTTCATATTCTCTTATTTTCTCTCACAACCATTTCTAAACTATTCTTGTCTCTCGGATCTTTCTATTCTTTCCTGTTTGCTTAAGCAAACTCGTGACTAAACACACTTGAAAAAACCTCTTTTTGCAGACAGACACGTCCAGGTAAACTATATCATTTTTTTTTAGTTTTCCCATTTTGTTATTAATTGCTTGATTCTTTCGAGTAAAACAGTATGCTTGTTAATTACTAAGGTTGGTGATTTTTCAATATTATTTAATCAACTTTTTTTTTATAATAGGAAGTCATTATCCACCAATATTTATGCTTGTTCTTTTTTTCTTTTCTTTTTTTAATTTCTTTCTTTTTGTTTTTAACTTATTATTTTAGGCCTCGTTTGTTTGGTGAAAAATGGTTTCCAGAAAATCATTTTCTATGTTTATTTGTCATTAGAAAAATTGATCAACGGAAAATATTTTCCAGTCAAAGAAAAATTTAGTTTGGTTTTCAGAAAAGTGTTTTTCTTTTATTCTGGGTGGAAAACACTTTCCAGAAGTCGTGAAAAATTTAAAAATATAATATTATTTGTTGATTATAACAAATTTGCTCCTCAAGCTTTTAATTGCTATATATTTTATTTTGAATCTTTTTTTTTCAATTTCACCCTTTAGAATTTGATTTAATTTGATTTTTATATTAACTTTAATCCTTATTTTTATGATTGTTATTTAATTTTCTCTTATTTTTTTAATTGAAATTTTTTATTTATCAAATTTGATCCTCATTTTTTTTAATTGTTACTTATTTTATTTGAAATAATTTATGAAATTATAATTATAATTATTTTAATTTCATCATCTTTTAATTTTTTTATCTTTAGATTTGATCTCTATTATTTTGATTGTTATTTATTTTATTTGATATAATTTATAAAATTAGATTTTTTTTTCAATTTCATTCTCATTCAACTTTTTAATTTGTAAGATTTGTTCATTATTATTTTAATAAACTTGAAAAAAATATTAATAAGTTATTTTCCAGCTCATTTTCCCTGACATAACTAAATACTGGAAAATATTTTCCAACTTATTTTTTATGACACTTCCAAACATCATAAAATAATTCACTTTTCATGAATCCAATTTCTTAAAAAAAACTGTTTTCCAAAAACAATTCCTTTTTAGCAAACAAACTGCCTCAGTTTCAACCTCTTCTTTCCCAATTAAAATAAACATAATGCCTGCTTTAGCACACAAAATGGGCAAAATCACATTAATTATCTCTGCCCATCTCTCTATATATTTCAAAGACAAACGCAAAAAGAAAAAAAAAACCTCAAACCATATCAGATATAATCATCCCAATTAATTTTATAAATTTAAAGATAATTTAAATGATCAGTAAAAACATAATTTAATATTTTAAACAACTTTAACATAATAACTTTTTTTAAAAAAATATTGAGACAATGATAGATTGGATCAACTGCGGTCCTCTCGCAATCCTAGTCATGGACTCTGTTAGGTTCAATAACCTGTTTTGTAAAAAAACATAACCCATTTTCAGCACCTTTTCTAAGTTGATCTCTTGTCTTTCAATTTTGTTCCTAGCCAATAAATTTAAAGCAATTGGGAGTTAATTTTGCAATCAAAGGACACAATTAAAAAAAAAAAGAGTTAAGGAACCAAAGTTAAAAATATAAAAAGACACTGCTCCTGTCGACCATACTTTCTGAGTGAGTGTTTAAACTTTAAGCACTTATCAAAACATACTTTATGGTATTGCCCCCACTCTCTACAACCACTAGTCCTATGGCTAAAATAAAAAAAAAAATCGTTCTAATATATTTCTTTTTCCGGATCCTTTGTAAAGTTTCCACAACAACTGGGTCCACGCGTTAACAAACAACTGGGGTCCACGCGCTAACATTATTGAGGTCGAACAGGTCACTGATACCAAAGTATTCCAGGCTATTGTTGACCACTGTACCAAAAACACAAAAAAGGAAAAAATCAAACAGAGATTTTGCTTCAACTCCATTATTATCTTCTCTTGAACCGGTCTTCTCTCTGTGCAATTACTGTAACAATCTCTTCCACATCTCATCTCATTACACACCATTCTCTGTTCCCAGTAAATTATTTCTTAAAACCATACTCTTCTCTTGCCTGTGCTTTCTGCTCTCCTTTCTTTCTGAATACTGCTTAAGCAAAGCAGCTCTTGCAGTACATCTTGAATCCAGGTAAAGTATTTTTACTTCATCTTCTTCGTCTTGTTGGTGTTTCTGTTTTTCTCCTGCAACTATTGCTTGAATCTTTTCAAGTAAAGGACAGGTTGTTGTATGATAACAATAACAAGGTGAATATTTGAATTTTTTACTCATTAAGAAAATTTTTAATGTAAGATATTTAGATACACAAAGGCTTGCAATATGGGAAAAGATCGAGAACGAAGTCTAATTCCTTTACATAATTTCAAGAAATTATTAAAATGGTACAAAAACACCCAAGGAGATCATGTGTATATATTTGGATAGATATTAAATAAATTAGTAGAATTAATTGTTGATTTTCCATAAAATTTACTGATTGTATTTTAATTTTATTATAGATTATTGATTAGATTTATTAAAAATTATATTATGAATCACATACAAAAAAAAGTAGTTGAAACCCTTTTAATAAATCAAGTTTTAGAATCATATAATATCAACTGTAAAATTAGACTAAATTTACTTTCATAATAATAATAATTGAAGCTTACATAATTTAAAGCTTCATTACGCTCGATAACTTTGTGCATTTCTACAGGTTACAGCCATTCTGAGTTATGTAATTACCTCCCTGTTTTCAAAGTTCCAACAACAATTGCGTCCACACGTTAACACTCAAATCTAGAGGTTGGTGTTAGAATTTCTTTTATTTTTCTAGTTATTTCTTAATTTTATTATTAGTTAGATTTTAAAATTTTAATTAATTAAATTTAATTTTAATTAATTAACTCAGTTTAACTATTATATAATTTTTTTTGCATGTTATTCAGAATAGATAAATTATTTATAACTTTGTAAAACAGGATTTTCTATATAGTTCAGAATTTAATTTTAGAAATTGAGAAAATCTAATTCTTTCCGATCAACACATTAACATTATTGAGGTTCACACGGTATCAACTATTAAGTATTTACAAGACTATTGGACCGTCCTCCACCACGGTCACATCAACCTTTTTAAAATATAAAATAATTATTGAAAGTATACAGAGTTTTTTCATGTTATGATTAAATATAATTAAGTGAGTAAATTTTAAAACCTTTTGTTATAGCTCTTTGTTTAATATAAGTTTTCAATTAAATTTAATGAGAGTTACTAATTTTATAAATCTAAAAATAATATAAGTAATTAGAAAAAATATGGATTAACTTTTTAAACAACTTTAAGATAATAACTTTTTAAAAAAATATTAAGACAACGATAGAGTATATTAAATTAACCCTGGTTTCCTCACAATCCATGATCATGGATTTTATTGATCATGGATTTTATTGGGTTTAATAACTTGTTTTGTAAAAAAATATTTAATTTTACAATAAATAAAATTTAGCAAATATAATTAGGTAAATATTTCATCCTACAAAATTAAATATCTTGATCTACTCTTATGTCTTGATTTTTTAAATTTTATTTTTAGGTATTGTTAATGATTTATATATATATATATATATATATGTAAATTTTCGGTGCTATCAGTTTCTTTTCTTTTTTTTTATAGTTACAAACTTTAACTTTACTGAAAATTTATATAATTATTAATTTTAAAATTTAAAAAAATTAGTTGAGATATAGTTACTGTAAAAATAATAATAATAATAATAAATAGATGTAGATGGCCAACAATTGGGTCCACACGCTAACATTCAAACAGGTCACAGCCATTCTGAATTATGTAATTACCTCCCTGTTTTCAAAGTTTCATCAACAGTAGGGTCCACACGCTAACGTTCGATCATTTGACAACCATTTATGTAATTACCTCCCTGGTTTCAAAGTTTCAACAACTGGGTTCACATGTGACGTGTAGCTAGCCAAGCCAGCCAGCCAGCCAGCGGGCTTGCTTGACAATGTCTGATTTTTTTTATATTTAAATTAATATTATTTTTTATTTTATTTAAATAATTTTTTTAAATGATAATTATTTTTTAAATATGTGTTTAACTTTTAAATGATAAATGATAATTATTTAATAACTTTTATTTAAATGATAGTTATGTTTTTAACTTTAATTTTTTTTTGATTCAACTATATGTTTTAATCTTTTATATAAATGAATTATATTTTTAAAAATAAAAAAAATTATTTTCAAATAATATTTGTATAGCGTTGTATAATATTTTTTTTATTTTATTTATTTAATTTAACATGTTTGTCTATTTTTATTATTATTTGATTTAATAAAAAAAATATTATAATAAACAAAATTTAGTAAATATAACCACATAAATATTTCATCTTACGAGATTAAATATCTTAATTTACTTCTATCTTTTTTAATTTAATGTTTCAAGTCTTTCAATCTTACAAGTTCCAAAACTATCTCTCACTTTCTCTTGATTTCTAGTGTTCTTCTCTTGTTTTTTTTTCTTTTAACATTTTGTTTCTGCCCAGTTGTTAGATTATAACAAAAAAGAAGATGATTTGTTTTATTTTTAATGGCAAATAATTATCTTACCCTTAATGAGTCTTTTTTCTTCTACTTGATGGTTCTTTTTTTTTTTGCTAGCACTATTGAGCTCTGTTTATCCTAAAATTTTAATCAAATTTTATTTAATATATTTTAAGATTCCTCCTAAAATTTTAGCTCAATCTAATGATCGGATTGAAAATTACATCAAATAACGTAAAACTAGTCAAATTGTGATTTTTCGTCAAATTTTTAAATTTCTCTAAAAATTCTGAAATTTTAACCCAAGGTAAGAAATCATATTAGAAGGCTCCACGTAAATTTTTAGAACCCGATCGAGAGTCACAAATTTTGTTTTTACATTAAACTAGTCAATTTATGATTTTTCGCACAGAGGTTTTACAATAATTACATCTATTCCAGTGTTATCATGGCTAATTCGATGCTTATCAATGTAAGGTAATTGTATTCATCCTAATAATAACATAATTAATTCGATACATAACAATACATGCAAGGTACTTATATTCGTTCAAACATTATCCTAACTAATAGAACATTATCTAGTGTTTTAATCAAAACTAAACCGGGAAAAACTTAGTTCTGGACGTGATCTGTCTCTATGAAAGGCTAAAATATAGAAATACAACTTTCATGAAAAAATTAACTCCAAATTATTTTGTTTTAAAACTCAAAATCAACAATCACAATAACCCCTCCTTTATAGCTAAAAATTTGGACAACGAGGATTTTCTTCCCTTGAAAATCCTTTTCAACTTTCAACTTATGTTCATGCATAAACAACGTTATTCAAAGTCGTTTAGCATTATTAAATCACAAATTTAAATTAATTCTAAAACAAAACCTTCAAACAATTTCTCTGCCTCTACAATATAGCAAGATTC
>Ga0325403_1000109_pt1 | contig 43220 bp, 20 predicted proteins | sample PopdelMetagenome_19_FD_205665 | JGI IMG/M metagenome (GOLD analysis project Ga0325403, IMG submission 205665) | Populus deltoides microbial communities from Bellville, Georgia, United States - Xylem-PdKOR-R4 | ecosystem: Host-associated > Plants > Phyllosphere > Stem > Wood/Secondary xylem... | reverse complement strand
AGAGTGCTACTGCATAAATAACGAGTGCGAATAGTTGTTCCCATATACAACTGGGGATTTTTGGTCGGGAAAAGGCAATGACAACTTTGTGCTTCTCTCCTTGGGTAGGGGGAATGATATAATTTTATCTTTAAAATAAAATAAAAATAATCTCTCTTAGCTTGCATCTCTATGCTAGAAAATAAACCCCAAGAAACGATATCTCCATGGTAGAAACCGGAGCTTAAATTGCAACGTCTTGGTAGCTCCTGCTCTCAGGTTTCAAAGTAAAGCTCGATATCTCTAGGTGGTAAAAGCATGCCGAGATAAAGCCATAAAACCCCCCCTGTCATGTGAATTTCTTTCAAGTTACAAACCCTAAAAGACTAGGGTTAAACACATGGTCCGAACTGAAAATGGCATCTTGCAGAAATCTGAAAGCAGGTTTTCTTTAACTAGAAGGGATGTTGACAAGGCCATAGCATAATGGCTCTGCAAAATTATTGTAATTTTGTGAACAGGGAAAAGAGTCTGGTAGGTTAAGTGACATCAATCAACACCAACTTCCTTAATTGAATTAGCATATCAACTTTAACATAAGAAAATAGCTCGTTATAGATTTATTTTTTAAAAATTAGCTGTTTGAATCTCATAAATATTATAGTCAGTAGAAACTTACATGGTTATTACTTTCATAATCCATAAAATTAATCAAAATACATACAAATTAACTCGAATACTCACGTTTAATAAAAATAAAAAAAATTCTCGTATAAACATAATCTTCGATTATTGTTGATTTTGATTAGATGCGAGTTTTGGTCTGTTTTAATGTCCACTATTTCAAGATCTGAAAAAGGGAGATTTGTGATTTAATAAGAAGCCTAAGATGCCTTGCCCAAGGACCTCCAAAAGCCTAAATCACTAGTCTTTTTCTGTGGCCATCACTGGCTGGGTTGGGTTGGTAAGTAGCAAAAGGCCTCATAATTCCCAATCTTCTCAGGACATAATCATAATTAAGTCCCTATCAGCCCCACAAATCTATCCTTACTAACTGTCTTTCAATCATTCTCTCTTTTTTTTTCTTCTTTTTTATTGAGAATCCTCTCTCTCAAAACATATCTTGAATTCCAACTAAATTTTAAATAATTGCGTTTCATTCATCATAAGAAAACGTTATGCATCCATAAATGGCTTCAAATCTTTCATGTCTATAGATATATTAGAAAATTCCATGTGACATCTAATTACAAAAGCACCATCCATATTAAACATTCCATACATCTTATGGACGAGCATGATCCACAATTCATTGTGTATTGCACGCTAGACAAGTTTCATACACGCTGACTACTCTTGTCTGCTTATCTAATTAGGAAAAATAAAACATATCGTTTTGCTTTTAAAGAATAAAAAAAACACTCTCTCATTTGGCTCGAAACTCACTCTCACCATCACCAAAGAGTGGTGTCTGATCCCATCACGAGTTTTTATCAGTATTAGAATCCTGAACACAGAAACTTTAAAATATGTTTCCAGATTTCATTTGTTTTTTTTATATATATCGATCCACCACCACTGAATTCATGAAAGGGATTAAAATTAATTATTTTGATATCTAGCTCCGTTAATTTCCACTTTGAGGGGCTGACGTCATGAGACATTCTTGAGTAAATAGTTGATTCTGGAGTATAATCAGAGCAGGTGAGCCTGTTGTATTAGACAATTACGAGCCACTTGGTGACCAAAAATGGCAAAGGGTCCCTACCACCATTTCAGTCTCCCATCATTGTCGGTCACCAGCATCTCCCATTCAGATACCTATAAACCACCGGGGTTAAACTGTTAGGGGGGTTTTTTGGTGTCACTTTTAGTTCAAAAGTCTCTCCTCGGCTCACTGGTGCAACTTCTCTAGGACAAGACCACAGAGAAATTACATATTTTTGGCACCCGTATATATCGCCTAAGATGGAAGGAAAAAAAAGTCCAAGAAGAACCAAACACAGTACTTGGATTTAAGATCTTTCATCGTGTTAGTTTGAGGTTGGACAATCGAATCTTATATCGATTCAAAACTGTGATTGAATTTAGGTGGACTTGCATCACATCATCATCATTATTATATTATTATTATTATTATAGGATCAGATCGATGCTGTTAGCATGCATTTGTTAGCTTGAAAAATAACATTTCAAATTCTCACTCAACTACATTTAAATCAACTGAGAGATGTATGAAAAAGAAACCCTTAAAGTTCAAATATGCAGACATTCCATAATAAAGTTCGGTATAGATTTTAAGCTCATGAACACTCCTCAAGGCTTTCTCCTGCATCATTGGAATATTCTAGCTCGAGCAACTATGAGTTCCTGCTAGCCAATTGCTACTCCAGTCTCTTCTTGTTAAGCTTGGTACTCGTGTGGGTCATTTCTTTCCTGAATGTACAAAGTATCGCCAGCTTGTTAGTGCTGACTATGATCTCCACTTCTCTTGTTAATCCTCTCTTTAGGTTCATACCTTCATGGACTCTGACTAGGCTGGTAATATTGGTGCTCGCAAATTCACTAGGGAATTTGCTATCTGTTTTTGGCTCTAATTAATTTGATCTCTTGAAATTTTATTAAACAATGTAATGTATTAATTGTGGCTCAATCTCTTAAGACGTGGGTTAACATGGGCCTAGTTTTTCTAGATGTTGATCTTCGTAAAGTTCTCTCTGAATTTCCATATTGTAAAACAGTAATAGGTGCCCTTAAAACAGAAGTAGAAGAAGAAGAGTTAAAAAACATGGATACAGGTCTAAATTAGTCATGCTTCGATAGAAAGGTGTTTCCATGAGAAATATCGTGGAGGTTTGTGCCTATTCTATGGATGTAGAGATGGGTTACCTAAAGAGACTGTAGTGGGTGTTCGGAATTGTATTCTAAATTAATTTTTTTTTTATATTGTTATAATATATTAATGTTAAAAATAATTTTTAAAAAATAAAAAAATATTATTTTAATATATTTTCAAGTAAACAATATTTTAAAAAATAACCACATTATAAATAATTTATGGGCTTGAAAGCAAATGGAAACAAGTTTTGTAAAATTAGTGTCCGTGTATGAATAATTAATAAATAAGCACTTGTGTCAAATGTAAAATGTCAATATTTGAAAGGAATTAATATATAGAATTAGACTAATTCTACAATGCGTCTATGATACCTCTCAACTAAGCCATTTCGTTTATGAGTGTAGAAATTAACACATAATTCGATTAATAATTCTAAAAGATTTTGAAATGGGCCACAAAAATCACCACCGCAGTTAATTTGAACCATTTTTTTTTCAGAATCAAAGTAGAGCTCATATATAAATTGAAATTAAACAACAACATCAAACACATCTGATGTGCAAGAGAGAGGGCAAAAGCAAATAAATTTGCTGGAATGATTAATAAAAATTATATATTATTTATTGCCATCAACGGATTCGATAGGGGGAGGAGTGGAGATCACTCTAATGCATGAGATAATGACAATCAACTTGATTTTTCCAAGGGACATGGCTGACACTGAAGATTCAAAGACTTAGATTTGCATGGCAGTGCATTCTTCTGAATTATCTAGCAAAGAATTTTTAAATACGGTTGACCAAGTCTAGATGCCCAATGTTTGGAGGAGCACGTTCACCTATCAATTCATAAAGACAAGAACTTAATTGACCCAAATGACCCAGACTAGACATATCGACGTCCATCTTTACTCTCCCGTGTAAAAAATGTGATTTTTTAAGTTAGCTTGATTACTATGATATATAATGTACCTTTCTCAATCTCTTCACACAGCAAATAATAAGAGTGTTTTCTCTCTGTTTTTTTATTTAATAGAAAACATGGTATCGAAATTAGGTATTTGAAATTCTTAAACCCCTTATTTTTCCCCTATTGTTGTCAATTTTTTTTTTAAAGTCTTTGAATTCTAAAAAAAAACAAACACAGCAAATCATTCTCTCTTAATTTGATATATTAAGAGAAACATACAACTAACTTTTATTTGTGATTTTCTATAAAAACTAGAAAGATCTAAACATTTTGTAACTTCTCAAAGCATTAATTTAATTAGAGATCCATCCGGTTTTAATTAAACACTTTGATTCGAGTCAGTCGTGGTCTGATTGAGCTAAAATTTTATAGGAAATTTAGGACATGATGTTATATAATTTGAATGGTAAAGATTGAATTGCAGCAAACTAACTAGTGTTTCTAGCCGTGAACAATAATTGTGATTTTGTTAATCATACAAAGAGGAAGAAAAAGCTATTCCTATTGTTTTTTGATTGATTTTGGTATTTTGGTATCCTAAATTAGAGAGAGAGACAAAGAGAGAGTGAGAGAGAGATAAAAAAAAATAGACATGGATTCATCAAATGATTGCAAGAACTTTATTGACATTGCCAAACTCGCCGAGCAAGCTGAATGCTATGATGAAATGGTGGATGCGGTGAAGAAAATGGTGACACTTAATGTTAAATTAACATTAAAGGAGAGAACTTATTATTTATTGGTTATACAAGTGTGATTGGTGCGAGGAAAGAATAATTGAGAATCTTGTTATCAATTGAGTAAAAAAAAGTCCAGAAAAAATGAAATCAATGTGAAAATGATCATTAAATTTGGAAAGAAGATGAAAACAGAGTTAACTAACATCTGTAATGATATTATGATTGTGATTGTTGAGCATCTCAAATGATAAAATGTAATTATTATGAGTATTTATCATAAATCAAGAGTGATAATAAGAGAAAAAAGGAGGATGATCGGTCACTTAAAACATATGAGATTGCCACGACAACTACATACCAAACTAGGCTCAACCAGTTTAAGAATAATAACACATTAAGAAGTCTACTTATAAACGCAACAATTTTAATTAGATAAGTCATTCCAAAAGTTTGTAAGTTTGTGTTATGAGCTTGTAGAATATCTAGAATAGTTAGGTTATTTCATGATTTGTTAAAAATTTTTTTTAAGAAAACATGGTCTTTAACAATTGTTAAAATAAAGACATAAGATGATGTTGCTGAAAAAACCTCAAATTTGGTAGTAGTTGCAGATAATAATGGTAAGGTTTTGAATATTTTTGCATCTATTTCTAATAATGCATGAATAATTGTTAGTTCTATAGATATATGATATTTGATTCTATATAAGTCTTATTTTTTAATTTTTTTCTCATAAAAAATTGTTTCTACTACCAATAATACTTTGAACCTATTTACTATAGAAGTTTCTTCAATCTTTATTGATATTTTGCATTTTATTTATGTTCTAATTGTTTAATTATTAGATTATAACTTGTTGTCAGTTTTTCAAATAAACTTAACTTAATCTTATGTGTTAATTTTCTAGCCTGAATATTATGTGTTTAAGGAAATCCAAACCAGACAAGTGATTGGTTATGATATTAAGCGAAGAAAGTTGTATTATTTGGATTGAATGTCAAACAGTTATGACATGTTATTTTAAGCTTTAACAATGGATTGCTTATAGGAGGAAAAGATAAATGAGATCTAGTTACAGCATAGATGGCTAGGTCATGCTTCTTTTAGTTATCAAAAAAATTATTTTCAATTTTATTTGGAAATTTTGAATTTTATAGTTTTTATATGATTTTCGTGAACTAGCAAAGAGTCATCGTGCTTCGTTTATAGTAAGTAAAACTAAAAACCCACATCCATACATGATTATACATTTTAATATTTAAGTTCCATCCAAAATCACTACTTTGGTGAATCACATTGGTTTGTTACCTTTATTGATGACTATACCAAAAATGAAGTGAACTCATTATTTTAAAAGTTTTATAAAATAGTTAAATCTTAGTACAAGGCATAATTCTAGGTTCTTTGTAATGATAATAGGGTAAAATACATTAGTTATGAACTTTAGTAGTATTTAGAAGAATGCATAATTATTCATCAAACTATATATTCCAATACACCATGATAGAATGAGGTTGTTGAACATAAAAATTGACACTTATTCCAATACACCATCATTATCTTATTGGTAGAAGCATTTGATTCAACAACATATTAAATCAATCCAGTACCCCTCCAATTCCATTAACTTTTGGACACCATTTAAAGCTTTTATTGACATATTTGTGCCCTAGCACTCCTAAAAATTCCATTACATGTTTTTGTTGTATCACATTTGTACACCTCCACAGCACCAACTTAACAAGTTGACTCCTTAAGTGTTCTGATGTGTTTTTCTCATGTATTCTAATAATCAAAATGGGTACTTTAGAAGGAATATAAAAGGAAAATTTAGATTAGATTATGATTCTCTAGATATAAACTTAGATTATAGAAATGGTGATTCACAATTTAGATTAGATAATCAAGATGAAAGTGAAATGTATTTAAGTGGTATAATTGTTTACCAAAATGGCGAGATCACCTAGATGCTAAAATTGATATTCTAACAAATGCTCTATACGAATCAGAATCCTTTGTAAATGATATAAAACTAATCAATTATTAAGGATGTTCATAATTGATTGTGTGAGTTAGATAAAAAAAAAAAAAATACAATATCATTACAGTAGAGGTATTTCTAAACCCATATATGAACCCAAACTTTCTAGTAAAGTCAAATATTCTATTAGTCATTATATGTCTAACCATCATTTGTGAAAATTGAATCTATCATTTGTAAATCAACTATGTTCTAAATATAGTCCTAAATATATGTAAAAAGCATTATAAGACCTAAGCTAGAAAGTTGCTAAAAAAAAAGAAGAGGAAGTCCTTGAAAAAATTAGAACATATGAACTTTTTTATCCTTTATCGTTAAAGAAACTAGTTTAATTTTGATATATATATATATATATATATATATATATATATATATATATATATATATGTTGTGAAGTACAAGGCTTATGATATAATTGAATGCTTAAGGCAAGACTAATGGTGAAAAGGTTAAACTTAAACTTATGAGATCGATTATATAAAGACATTTACACCTAGAGCCAAAATCAATAAAACGATGTTGATTATGACATATTAGATTGGTGATTGTATCAATTAAATATGAAGAATGCCTTTCTAAATCATTAATTGTAAAAAAAAAAAGTCTAAACAAATCTCCCACCAAGGTGTATGATCCTTGAAAAGCATAACCAAAAGGTATGCAGGCTAAAGAAATTATTACACGGGTAAAAATCTATAATTGCCATTGACTACCTTAAGAGCGTTCAAATGAGATTACAACACTCATTATATATGTAGATGATATGGTGGCTATGGAAAATGATCTCAAAAAAAGGAAGTCTCTACTAGATTACTTGGTTAGAGAATTTTGAAATGAAAGGTCTAGATCTTTAGAAATATTTTTTTTTGGAATTGAAGTGTTTCAATCTCATAAAGGAATCTTTCTATCTAAAAAAAATATGCCTTAGATTTTTTACAAGAGATTAGTATATCTTCATGTTAATTAGTTGAACACTATTAAAAAAAAAACTTGAAATTATATGTTTAGTCCATGTTTAACATGAAACTATATTGTATTGTTAAAGTCGTACGTGATATTGCCCATAATCCAGTTCAACATGATTGTATAACTCTCTCTCTCTCTCTCACACACACAAACACACTGTGTGTGTGTCTATATATATGTGTGTGTGTGTGTGGATTGATGGATTGTTCATTAAAGAGAAGTTTGATAGAAACAAATTATAAGTTGTCTAAGATCAAATATAAAGATCAATTGATTGAAATTCTTAACAAAACAGTTTCAAGTCATATGTTCTTAAAGTTCTTATACAAGTTAAGCAACAATGAAATTTATGCACTAACTTAAGGAGGAATGTTATTAGGTTCCTGGTTTTCTTGTATAATTATTTTTCTAATTTATCCTAACAAGCATTGTATATGTGTTAAATCTTTCTCAATCTCCCAATAAAAAAAATCAAAAGAATACTTTTTTATATTGTAAACTTTTTTCTACTATCTCAATCTTTATATTATTAATATGAAAAAGGCTAAAATTAAAAGAAACCATCACTTTCAAGAGTAAATTTATGAACATAAAGTAAAGGTTTAGTAATTCCAAAAACATACAAAACAATTGAATGATAAATCATGTAATTTGGTATTGCAATATAATTGACAACATGCAATATTATGCATTTTTTCTCATTTACAATAACTAGATTATTAGGCACCTAATATTGTTTAGTTTGAATAAAGGTTGTACTTTCTAAATTCTTATGATGAGACACAAATTACTAGAATTTTACAATTTACAGACAGAATATTTTATTGGTAGTTAAACACTAATTATGTTGGCACGACTTTTATTGACAGGATCATTAATAGTTATTGTTCATTGAAAAACTTATCATCGGTGATTTCTGTTCTATCAACCATTCTTTTAGTAATATAATCACGATGAATATACAAATAGAAAGACATGCCTCACACAAAAAAAAAAATTTGTCGACATCCTTATATGGGGATTTCTATTGGTGAATATAGTATATCATAGACAAAAAGTCTGTTTGTAATTCCATTGGTGATTTATGCTCTACATTACCAACACATGAATTCCATTGGTGATTAAATAGTATCAATGGCATTTCCAGTAATTTTTTCCAATCCTCTGGAATATATTGACGAACTTATTCCACTGGTAAGCTCGTTAATAAGTTGTTTAAATATTTTTTAAAAAAATCTAATAAACAAAGTATAAAAATTAAAATTAAATATTTATTACAAATTTAGAAATTTATCAATTTAAATACAATTCATCTAGAATAGAGGAGCTAAAGGAGGAGGCGGGTTTTTACTGGGAGTGAGGTGATAAAGAGGAGCACATGTACCACCCATGTATGATTTCAACTCCATGTGCAATCACTAGAGTTCAGTTGTATAACACTAAGTAGTTTTATCTTATCAGTATGATGGGTCATTTGAGCTTCAACTTGTTGGTTTAAAATTGCTTGGAACTCTAGAGATTGAGTGCTCGAAACCGATTGCAAGCATCAAATGATTGAAACATTTAAGGGAAATCACAACTCCTCAATTGTAGTGTTTTAGATACCATAAACTCTATTTCTAATAGTTATATTACACGATTCTATCTCCAACAACAAATTCAGATCAAGTTTTGAATGGGTTGAAGGATCATCCCCGTATCTCTCCTACAACTAAGTGTTATATGTTTTCTGGAAAAAAAGAAAGCAAATTAAAAAATTATAATTTAAGAAAAAAATTTATTGAAATCCAACATACCATAAATTTCTAAGCTCGGCTATCCATGAGTTGTTGCACCTCTTTCTAACAATCATCATTTCTCTTATGAGTTTCTACAAAAAGCTCCATCAGTCTTTATTCGTGTCCAAGAGTCGTAGCCTGCAAGAGAAAATATTTGTTAGTTATACATATCAATAATAAAAACAGTTTTTTTTTAAAAAATAGATATAATAAAAAAGAATCTTATCATCTGCTTTACATGCAAAACAAATAGAATGAATTCGCCAATGCTTGTGGTAATTAAAGCGTGAATCTTCCTGTTTTGATTTTTGCACCAGATTGCAATTGCCATAAAAAAAATGCTCAGATCTCTCCAGCATGGAAGATCTCTTTCTTTAGCATATTTTATGGCTTTTTTCTATGCCTCATACTAAAAATCACACAACCTATATAGTAAAAATGAATATTCAGTTAATAAATGAAAAATAAAAAACATTTAAATACAATATATAACACTATGTATTCAATCTTACCTAATTGCACTGTGATTCTCCCAAACTCTCATGCAAACAATGTTGTCAACCCTATTCTAGTAAAAAATATCCTTGCACGTCAAATTTATAAAAAATTAATTTATTAAAATTAATAAATTAACTGAATTAACATAATAATAAAAAAATTATTTAAGTATATACTAATCCTTAATTTTCCAAACCATGCATCAATCATGGGTTTCCATTCAAGATTTTTAAAAACCTGACTCCATTGAAACAATGACACTTCCATCGATGATTTCATTGCCGATATTATCGTGCGGGCAACCTCAACATTTATAAACCTGAAATTATATTCGTTAATTAAAATTAGTTTTTCAAAAGTTATTAATTGTTCTTTAAGTTTTAACAGTGCCTAAAAGGTAAACAAACTTACATTAAGTGGGCGGGCTTCCTCTTGGCAATGTACTTCCAAGTAAATGGCTCTCGCTATAAATAGACCCCCTTCAGCGTGGCGGCATAACAGTTAATGAGCCTGTATAGAGATAGTCTACTTGTGTTTTAAGTTACTATTCATAGTCAGCACCTAATGACTCATGGTTGTTAGAAGTGTTGCTAGAAGAAATAACAACAATTCTTTTTGTACGACGTGCTACTAACTTTCCCATAGTTATCTACATGAATTAAAGGTTTGAAAAGGTAATAATATTTTTATTTAAAAAAAAAATTGACAACACCTCCCTTATATGAGAGATTACCTTAAATTTGTTTATTTGTATATACATATCATATCAATAATATGTTGCCACAAACTAGTTGATTTTATTTACGACCACTCCTTGTTCCTATCAATTTCTAAAAAAAACAAAAAAAAAACATGAGGAATCAATGATTTTATTACATCAGTCTAAAATTAATTTAAATCGACAGAGAGATCTATTTTTATATTATATATATTCAAAACTGAATCCTTTTGCTTCTATCCTTGTTTCTATTTTTGTTCCTATCAATTCCTTTTGCTTTTATATGCTCAAACCTAAATACTCAAATCACTAAATAGATATTATTCCTAAGAAAACTCATATACTCACTAGCTGTATCATCTTAATTGTATTTATTAACAATTGACATCTTGAAAAAATAAATTAGACTTAATAGAAAGCATATTTTGATGAGTGTTTAACATTTCTCAATAAACACACCACACAAATTCATTATATTGTAACATTTTTTCAAGAAACACACCACACAAATTTGAAACCATGAAAAATATTTAATAGGCATATAACATTTATTAACCAACATGAGATAACCTTAACAACACAAAATTAAATTAACCGAACCTTATAAAACCAAAAAATTCAAATAAAAAATTCAAATTTAACAATTAAGTCTCAAAACCCTAAACCTTTTAACCATTGAAGCAAAAACATCAAAACCTAATACTCTACAGCCAACAAAGCACTTATTAATAATAAAAAGTTACAGGGTATTAAGACAAAAAAACCAAAACCCAGTGGTACCATTTCAAACAAGAACCAAAACCAATAAACAATTTCTATCAAAACAATACAAATTTTATTTAAACAAATAAATGGAAGAAGAAGGAGGTTTACCTAGCTAAAGACCTTGCTGGTTGAGATTGAGAGGGAAAAAATCAATTAATTAACCACCTTAGCAATCAAAAAAAGAAGAAGCAAGAGTTAGAGATTTTACGTAGCATGGAGTGAGAGAGGAAGAGAATGAGAGAATAACTTGGTAGGGAGAGAAGAAATGAAGAAAATGTAAAGAGAGAAGAAGAAATTGCAGAGAGGAAGAAGATAAACTTTTGTTATGAAGTTAGGGATTTTAGTTTTCTTTGAGGCTTTTTTTACCGATAAAATTCCCGACAAACAATTAAAAAGTTATTATTTTTTACTTTCTATTGGTAATTCTGTATGTTTTAAAAAATTAAAATTTCAATTAAACCTGAAATTTTACAGAAACCCCCTACAGATATCGTCCATGAAATTTTAGTTCGTTGGTGATTTTGTCTCTAATAGCCAATGGCATGGAAGTGTAATTGTTTTTCTAATTCTCTGAAATATATCGACACACTTAATTCGTCGTTGATACAATCTATATGTTCTAGTGGCATTAGAGTGCAATTTCTTTCCAACTTTCTAGAATATACCGACGGACTTAATTTTTTAGTGATTCCATCTATAAGTCTCAATGAAAATGCATGTAATTTTTTTCCAACTCTCTGGTATTTTCTGACATACTTAGTTCGTCGATAATTTCATCGATATAAAATATTTTTTATGTCCAAAATATATATGTATTCTTTATCTATCTATCCTAAGGATACATAAAAATCACAGTATAATAACACTAGTTCTGTGTATAATAAAAATATAAAAAATATTACACTCCTTGTCATGTAATAATAAATCCACGCCATTATGAAGGAACATCCAGGAATATTACATTAAAATTAATTTCATCACATATTCATGTTTTAAAAATTAATTAGAATTTTCTGAACTTCATCAATTTCATCATCGTCATCTTTATCACAATATTCTACATTGATTTCATCGCTATCATAATCTTTATTGACTTCTGTATATCCACTGGTTCTTAAAACATCATTTAACTCCTCAACATCAACATCAACATCAACAAAAGTATTCTCAATATTTAAATTTTCTTCTAAATCGATAGACAAAGCAACTCGATATAGATCAACTAACTCATCAAGTTGAAATACATTTCTTGCGGTTACCATCCTAAACAACTTGAACATGACCCCTAGCTTTGGTTTTAACTACAGACAACCAATCAACTCTTGAATGATTCTTTCTAATGGAAGGAATATATGTGTAATAAACTTGTTGGCATTGTTTGGCAAAAACAAAGATATCATCGACGTTGCGGAGTTTAGCCTTTATATTAATTTCTACCAAACTATAATGGGGATCTACTATAATTTCTCTATCGGTGATATCATATCAATAACATTTGAATAAAAAGACTCTATTATGCTTGCTATGATATTGCAATTCAAGGACCTCTTCTAACTTCCTATAATAGTCAACTTTGAACTCATTAGAAGTCGATCCCTTAATAGAAAACCCGCTGTTATATTTATTTCTACCCTAATCATACTTTTTGGTATGAAAAACATGTCCATTAATGGAATACCTATTGTAACACTTCACTTTTCTTTCAGGACCCAGATATAGTAAATTCAAAGTAATATTAGCATTCCCTCCCAATTGATAAACCTGATATATGAATTACAACCGTTAATATTTAACAAGAAATGTGTAATGAAATTAAGTACTCTGAGAGATAAGAATAATTAATTAGTCCTTACATGTGTTATGAACCACGTGGAAAATTATTCATCTTGTAATTAAAAGATTTAAGATTAAGTCATTTATGAATTTTAGGATAGTAAAATCTAATGATGTTGCCTACGAGGAATTATTCAATCTATCAGTTTATAATAGTATAAGAGAAAAATCTTTCTAAAATAATGATATGTTAATTATTATACTTACTAAATAAAAGATCTCGGTTAATCATATTTAAATAACATATAATTATGTGCATGTTTGAATTTGATTTTGTCAAATATCTTCCTTTCGTAATATTGTTTGGTACAAATCATCTGGGATGAGAAAATAATGACAAGTTCCAACTCAAAAGCACTTTCCCACTTCTATCATGCATTGGAATGCGGTTAATTCTTATTCTCAAGTGAGGCTCGAAATAGTACAAAATAAATGTTTAGATCTCTTTAAAAATATAATCCTCGCATATTGAAGCCTCAACATGCGCCTTGTTTTTTACTTTTCTCTTAAAATTAAATAAGTATCTGCATGAAATTAAATGAATGTTTTGAATTTTAAAAAAGAAGACAATAGAAATTTAATTAGGATGCATGTGCAATCCCTAACTTCTCGAATGGATACTTTCATCTATACTGGACGAGGTCTCCAACTTTTGCCTCAAATAGTAAATGTATGGATAGATGCTCCATTGAGTAGAAGGATGATGAAAGGAATATCATCTACAGTTTGCAGATTGTCTGAACGATATTCTCGAATGGACATTCTCCATGTGTTTGGTATACAACTTGTTAGAGCATATATCTCTAAAGAAATGTCTGATCTTTGTTAGTGCATTTTATATCCTCTTTGACAACAAATCTCGGTAGGTAAGTTGAATAAGTGTTCGCATAAACAAATGAAAATCATGACTCTTTATTCCATACAATTTACAATCCTCTAAATTTACCAATCTAGATATGTTCAAAGCATGTCCATCAGGAAAACACAAACTCTTAAGCCATTGGTGGACAAGTAACTGTGCATTCTTGTGTAAGGTGAAGCTCGCTTTGGGCTTTGCAATCCATGATCCATCATAAACCAACTTTATATTTTTATAGTGACAATATATCCATTCTAGCCATTATGTTGTCCTTTGTCTTCACTTTCATGTCCATAACCATGTTAAAGATGTTTTCAAACATGTTCTTTCAATATGTATGACATCAAGATTATGATAGAGGAGATTAGTCTTCTAATAAAGAAGCTCCCATAAAATACTTCGCTTTATCAAATTATGGGTCTCATTAAAACTAGGAAACTTTTGCTTCTCAAATTGGAAACCAAACACAATATCATCATACTACGATATCATGTCATACAATTCTTCAGCCGCTAGTACTATTGGTGGAACATCCTTTTTAAATCTACCAATAAAAAAATCCTTTATGTACTTGTGATTTGTTGGCAAGAACTACCGGTGGCAATTAAAAAAAAGACACTTTACCACTATTTGTTAAGGAGAAAGCCTTGTTATTTTCCATACAGTATGGACACGTTAATTTTTCATACATGCTCCAACTAGAAACCATTTTATAAGTAGGAAAATCATTGATAGTCCACATCAAAGTTGCCTTCATCTGAAAAATCTATTTTCTTGAGACATTATAAATCAAATTCATGGATGACCATAACTGTTTCAATTTATCAATCAACAGTCGAACAAACATCTATATTTTGACCCGGACATTTGGACCAGGTATGACCATAGATAAAAATATGAACTCCAGCCTCATACACATTCCCAATAGTAAATTGAAACAATGAGTATCACCGTCCAACAAGAATAAAAAGCATCAAATGACTCGAATGAATTGAATTCATATATAAATAAAACAAGATGTACATTCCTAGATTCCATTAAAAACTGAGAATGCACCCTATTAAAATATTTTCAGGCTTCACCATTAGAAAGGTGTACCATGACTTTATTAGCCACATCATGTGAATGATTCTATGTCATGTACTCAACAGTTTTTTGAGACATGATTACCTTTGCAGTCTATGAATAATTGTGAAGTATCTAAGTTTTCTATGTACAACAAGAGTCCTTCCCCCACTGGTTATGGGTTTATAACGAGCAATCCCACATGTTATACACTTAGTTAAATCTGTATTTTCATAGTAGTATAACATGTAGAAGTTTGGACATATGCCAATTTTCTGGTATCTTAGGCCGGGTGGTTTCATCATGGATTTAGTAGTTTAGAAGTTTTCTTTTAGCCTATTCCTTTAAGGTAAAATGCTTATCTTTTATTCAATAATTTTGTTGTAACCGGTTCACTCAGCCTATGATCTGACTTGATGGTGAACACCTGTGCAACTATAAATAATTTATGGTGATTTATGCACCCATCTCATAATAGTTCATTGAAATATTTTAAAATATTAAAAAAACCTGGTTGTGTCTGCATTTGGTTCTTTATCTACGATTGAACATTCACTTGCATAACCTTGATTCATTCTCATCACTTCTATAACTATATTCCCATAAGTAGTACTATGTCATCTACAACTCCATGCACATTGCTAGAACTAAAAGTTGACCCAATTATCCTTTCTACCATGGTCTAATAAGGGACATATGGTTCTCCATGTGCAAACCAAAACTAGTATTTCAATATGAACCTTTTTGTAGAAGATGTATCGTTACAACATCTAGATCAATAAACTTTTTTGTTTTCAAACCTCTTCTAAGGACATCTAATACCGACTCCACTAATATTTCTCGGATTAAATAATGCATAATTAATAAAACTTTTAACCCTATTATAATAATCCATCATCTGTAACCTTTTGGGTAAAACTCGATACATCTATAAACAATCATCCATTACTTATATCAAACCTATATAGAATATTGATGACAACATGTATTAATTAATTATGTAAACTAAATAAATTAGCTAACATTGGTTTAACTTAAACCTATTCAATCTATTTTAATACTACTCTTAAATCATTATCAATTATCTACATAAATTTAAATCCCTCCACATTTACTGAAATTTTCAAGTCAATAATAAAATTGACATGATATAAAACGTACCCATTAAATAAGCTATTATTTATTTTATTACAAAACACCTAAGTCACAAAATCAAAATCAATTTCATCAAATTATAAACAAAATTAATTTTTTAAAATCTCCAACAAAACCCTAACATGTACAAATCATATATTCATATAATAATGTTTTATGAAAAAAAGCTATAAAACAAGTAAACACACAAACAAACTACATATATTACAAAGATATGTAATAAAAATTAATATTTTAAAATTCAGTTCAAATGAACAATGGTTATTTTTGCTTACTTGATGTGGGGAACCCTTAAAAAAATTGAATTAGAACATGAATGTTGATAGACTAAATGTTAGGGTGGCCGGATTTGTGGTGATGAAAGTTTGATTTGTGATAAAATAGGGGGGTCTGTTGTTTTTTGCAAAGAAAAATGAAGGAAGAAGAAGAAATGAAGGAGGAGGAGAGGGGGGTCGCGTGTTAGGTCATAACTTAAAGATTATTGATGGATTTATGAACGAATATTACTGAAGAGTTTATTTCATCGGTAATATCGTCTATAAAAATAACATGTCATCGTGGCTTTTTGTTTTTTTTATTCCTTCATTTTCCACTATAATTCCCTTGGTATACACCGATAAAAATATTTTGTCGATATTTACTGAGGGATATAGTGAGGAACTATTTTGTGGGTAATGTTCACCATAATTTATCGATAAATTTTGGCTGTAGGTATTTCTGTTTCTATTTATCAATTTTATGGTTGTGATTTGAATACCTTTTATCTTAGAAGAAAGGTTTTCATTTAACATCACTAAAACAAAAAATTTCCAATTTTGAGTTTGATAAACATAAAGTGATGAGCATTTTTCAAGGGTATAAAAGGAGCAAGTCAAGTCAAGTTATGTGCGAGGATAAAGAACCAAAGACAATGGTTAGATCTTCTTGAAGTTCTAACTTGAAGCCATCAATAAATTTGGATACTTATAGTCTTAGAAGAAAGGTTTTCATCTAACATCACCAAAATAAAAATTTGTCATTTATGAATTTGATAACAATAAAGTGACAAAAAGAGCATGTTGGGTCAAGAAAGAAAGTTGTGTTTGAGGATTAAGTATGTAATTCACATTGTGGTAGTTTTTTTAGTTGCAGTTTGGAAAGGTATATTTAAAAAAGCTATATATTGTAGTTTTTTCTTAACCCAAGTTTCAAAAGAGAGTTTTCAATATGACCATGTAAAATAATGATATATGTTAATTAACCAAGTATTTTTAAATATATAGTTATGAAAAAATATACACCACACCGCAAAAACAAACAGAGAATAAAAATCTAGATAAGAGTTGAATCTTCTTAATAAATCTTGAGGTTATTAAGCCAAGAGGTTGATAGAGAGAAAATGGTGGAGAGGAAAACAAACCCTTATGTTTTCAATTGAGACTTCTATATATATAGTAGTAGAAGAATACAACTCTTATCCTAATTGTTACACAAATAAGAAAAAAAGTAGCATAGAAAAGAATTATACAGGAAACAATATAAGTTAAATAATTCAATAAAAATAGTAACAAAAGTCAAATCGGTGGAACCTACTTTTTCAAGGCATTCGGGTAGTCACAATTCCTTGATGAATTCAATTTTCTAACAATGTGAAACGCCTAAAGTCTTTCCCTGTAATCATATTTGAGCTATTTTACAAGACTGAGAAAAATAAGATAAGGTCTTAATTATTGCTTTTAATTCTTCAATCCAATTTCTCCATCTTTATCGTAACCTTCACTTCCTTGCTTGAACGACTTTCTTAATAAATATGTGTCACATTTATTCCACTTAACTTTATCATAGGCTAGGCAAAAATTATTCAAGCATAATAGTATAAAATAATTATTTGAAAAAAAATAAATTACTTTGTTAACCATCCAAATACAAAATTAATAACCAATATTGATCCAAAAACTAATATACAGTTGAACAAACTATATTGGTTTTTAGCATTAGAGGCCCTGTGGCATTCGAGCTAAATTAGGAGAGGTATTGCTCACCATCCCTAACCTCCCCACTTGGAAAAAAAGCATCACAATCTCGGAAAAAACCTTCACTATATTCTTTGGAAAAAATGGATTCCATGATAGCAACTTTGCATTTAACTCAACGTAGGGGATCACTTACTTTTATTTTTTTTTATAAATTTAATTGTGTATTACTATAATTATAATTATAAGTAATAATAAAAAAGAAAGGTAAATAATTATTTTTTTATTGCGGGGCCACACTTAGCTATATTATGGACTCCTACAATGTGCTAAGTATATAGTTACCCCTTTTTTTTTCTTTTAATTCTTTCAAAATTACCTTGATATGGTCTTCTATTTTTTATTTCAATTACATCCCTACATTTTGTTAACATGATCTTGAGCACCATAATTTATTTCATTATGCATGTTATGACGCATTTGTGATGTCACAAATTACTCTGGTATTAAACTAATGCTCGATGTTGTAAAATAAAATTTTATTTTATCAATTAAGAAAATAAACAATGTCTACCAAATTTAACACAAAAACAAAAAAAAAAAACCCTTTTTTATTGTTCATGGGACACAAAAAATTACAATTTGGTCCTAAAATTCTTTAATATTTCATGTTTGGTCCCTAAGATTTAGGTTTTCATGTTTTAGTACTATTCATTTGTTTTAAATTTAAATCCCTAGAATTTAAGAGGAGTGAGAAAGTGGATAGTCAGCTATATTATGATCACCAAAAAAAATTCATCTTGGTGTCATTGTGTTTGTTTTGTAGAGAAAAGTTTAATGGAGATGATGTTTTCCTCTAATCATGTCGTAAAAGTAGATTGGGGAGTGTAAAGTTATTTTTTATTCAATTTAATTATGATTTCTTAAGTCATTATAGGTTTTTTTATGTTTTAAATTGGTTAATTAAGGTTCATAAAAGTTTTTGGAGTATTTCCAGGTAAAAACATGTTAAAAATTAAATTTTTAAGGTCCGCGAACTCTAACCCTGATTTTCTAGTCACCTTCAAAATACAATGCATTGCTTGTATAGACAAACAACAAGTTGTCTAATATATAAAATAAAATTCAGGGTAAAAAATGTGTTGTCAATCCTTTGAAAAAAACATGTGAGTTAGCTTTCCAAACCTAGGTGTGCCTATATTTTTTCTTGTGCTAGGCATGTCTAGGCTTGGAATGCTAGGCACAAGCATACCAAGCTTTTTTGCTTAGATATCCTTTTATTTAAATAAAAAATCTATTAAAAATATATTTAAATTAAATTACTTAAATAAAATTTAAGAAATTTTCTGATTATGCCATTTTTTTTAAGAAATTTATTTTTTTATGATGATATTATTGATTGCTTTATATACAATTATGTATTAGCCTAATATGTAGAATTTTTAAAATAATTTTCTCATAAATATTAAATGAGAACAAAATATTTTTTTTAATTTTATTATATAATTTCTCAAATTTGTTGTTGTTATATTTTTTATATTATTGCGTAAAAATGATTGATTTATTATTTGTATTTTTTACTAAAATTTGCTTTCATGGTCGTAAAAAGTTTTATTTAAAAAACAATGGTTCTCATAAAAAAACATGTTTTTTTTGTCAAAGTAAAAAAAAAAAGAATATATGAATGAGATAATTATATTTTGGATTACTATTATACATTTTTTCTTTTTAGTTCAAATCATTGTAGTGTTTGCCAATATTTTTTTATTACAGTTATTTTTTATTCAATAAACTACGCTATTAATAAAAAAATTATTTTGTTGTCAAAACAAAACAAATTTGCATAAATTAATAAAGAAAGTTTTTTTCTTTTAAAATATGTTTTTCTCCATAATGGTACTTGTTGTCTTTCCTTAGAATATTTATTTTAATTATTATACAATTAAATAAAAAAATTAAATTCTAAAAAAATGCTCTGCTGAGCAACCATGCTAGTTTGTTTCTATTTAGACGAAGTCCATTTAACATCCTGCACAAGCATGTGTAGCTTTCTTCCATCTCTTCGACCCTCATCCAAAATTTCAGAACACAAAATTTGACCTTTAGATAATCCCTTGTGAAATTATCAAATATCCGAAGTTAAAAGAAACAACATATAAGTTTTATTATGATGTTGAACATAAATGAAAGTAATCTTAGACATAGTTGACTATTGGTGCCTTTTTTTTATCTGAAATTTATGGTCCAGATAGTACGTATACTGCCCTCTTTTTCTTGTTTTTTTTTTATTATTATTTTCTTTCCTTGGTGAGGATCGATAAGATTTGCTAATAGAATGAAATTGAAGGCGCAGCGACCATTCAGAAGATGGCAAGATAAGCAAATTGTTCAAGTGATCAAACATTACTAAGACAATTTTGTCCGATCTCTTTTTTTCAAGATGATTTGATTCCCCATTTGCTTCTCTTAAAGTGGGAGTGAAGTTGATAGTCTTCAATCCATAGACAATAAAGCTATATTAAACAGGTCTTGCAGTTTCCAAGGTTTTGACTTGTCAATACCGAGCATCTTCATTGATATATTATCCAATCCACCTGATCAACAAATTGATGAGACGATGCACTAATATGCAATGAACTCTCTACAGCACATACAAATTCTTCAGCTATATATATTTGTTACACTTGCTATGAAAACAAAAAAACTCCATTGAATCTGCTCAATAGCAATAAGCAAATAGAAACTATCATGTAATTAAAAAGCTATTGCTTTTATGTTCTATTAGTGCGTTTTGAGTTTGATCTTATGATGGTAACTTGTTTTATGCTTTTGAGTTCTTAATTTCTGCAATTTTTACTTTTTAAGAACTCTGCCTTATCAATCTAATCTAATTTTTTTTTCTCTTAATAATGTTTAAACATATTTTTTGTTTCTAATGTTTTTTTTGTTTGTTTGTTTGTTTTAATTTTCTTCACCATTTTATAGAACCAATCACTTGATTTGGAGGGAAATGTAACATTGAAATTTTCAAAGAACGTTACAATATATTACCCTTGAACTTAATTCAAAATTCATGAGGGAGTCATAAGTCTCATCTAAAAGCCAGGGAGTCAGTCTCATCTACAACAGTTGTTGAGTTTGCCAAATTAAACTTGAAAATGTTGCCACAAGAAGTGCGATGGTATAGCTAGTGATTTAGACGAAAATGGAAGGACTTTACATATCAGGTTCGGCAAGGTTGCTAAACACTGGCATGTTATTAGGCCTAGCTAGACAAATTTTGTTGGCATCGTATCGACGCACCCCACAAAGCCTCCTTTTAGCATCAGCAACAGTTTATGGGCCACAGTGCATATTAGGTTTAAGAGATTAGCTGTTCATTCTATTTTAAACCAATCAGAGTTTAACACGAAAAGTAAAGCTTTTACATCATTTAGGATTTGCCTGAAGGGTTAATATTTCTTTTCACTGTGCTAATCGGTTGTTAAGGCAGTTCGATTATCACCTCACAGTAACTTGTCGAAATATATAATATTTTTACAACACACAATTACATAGTTAAGAAGAAAAGTAAATGATAATAAATCATGGTACCAGATAAAATGATTTATTGAATAAAGAGAGGTTTACATGCTATAAGTATACCCTCTAGGGTTAGGGCTTGCAGTAACAACTAAAAGCAATTTCTTGCTTCTCTCTCTTCTCCCCCTCTCTATCTTTACGCCATATTCTAATTATAGGTCAGTCTTCCAATTGGAGAATTCTAGCCTAGCTTATCAAGGATTTGAAGGCGAAGGAAGCGGAGAAGAATTGGGGACTAGCCAGATGAGGAAGCGACAAGTGGTGGTAAGAAGATCAGAAGAACCTTCAAGAAGCTCAACGACTTCTTCTTTCACTATCAGGAATGTTAAATACGGAGAGTGCCAAAAGAATCATGCTGCTGGAGTTGGAGGTTACGCTGTTGATGGGTGCAGAGAGTTCATGGCAAGTGGTGAAGAAGGCACAGCTGCTGCACTCACTTGTGCGGCTTGTGGTTGCCATAGGAACTTCCACAGAAGGGAAGTGGAAACAGAGGTGGCATGTGATTGTTCTTCACCTTCTTCAAATGGTAATTAGAATTTCGATGAGTGGGGTTTTAAGTTTTAGTGTATGACTTGTACTTTTCCTGTCTGGGTTTGTGATTGTTGTTCTTGTTTCTTGTTCCTGTTCTTGTTTTTGCTGTTTTAGTATTAGTAGCTTTTAGGGTTGATGGACATCATCAGTAGAGCTGCTCTACGATCTGTGTAAGTGAAAAACTAATGGCGAACAGTGAAAATGTGTTGTGTGGTGTGTTTTTTATGATGATCAATGATAATTATCATAGCAAATTGGTTGTGGTTAGATGAATTAGCTGTAATTAGCTTCATGGTTGGATTGAATAAAGCATATCTAATCCCAGAAGCTTTTTTGTCTTTGAATCACAATTTGGAAAGAGAGAAAGAGTATCTATTAAACAGAGGAGAGGAGTACTATAATGGTGGAAGATAATGATTTCTGGTGTATTATTGTCATGAAATTATTGTCCGGTACTCGAACTTTTTTTTGTAACTTATGATTTGTTATTATTTTCTTTATTTGCGTCTTTAATTACGCCGAATTTTTCAGTTGATAACATTCTTCAAGCTGTTTCTCCTATAACAAAATGCATTTCTCCATTCTAGGCCATGTAAGCTGTAATCGAAGCATCAGAAGTTCGAACAAAAACAATCTGAGGGACTAAATTAAGCTTCATTTCCCTCAAATTGATGATTATAGCTATTACATCTGTTAATTAGCAAGCTTCGAACTTTACATAACATTTTCCTAATTTGGCCTTGTTAATCAAACATTTTTGGCCTAATAATTGTGCTACGTTCCTGATTGATTCTTGTTGTAGTTTATCAACCATTTTTGAAATATTATCTTTAGAAGCTCAGAAAAGAAATCCATGGAATATTTCCTAAATGTGGTAGTCATATCTATATGGTAAGATCACTTTGTATTTAAGGTTACAGGCCCACATATCTAATCATGTTGGTGGTTATGATGGAAAATTCACTTAGCCATGTACTTAAAAGGTGATTAAAAAGCTTGGCCTATATAATTCATCTCTTTTCGTTGGTCAATAAAATTCATTAGTTCAAAGCTGACGATAGAAAGACTTGAAAGGATGTCCGAAGAACAAAACTGACCCCATGACTATCAAAATTCTAATATTAAGCATTACAACAATATGGAGCATGCAATCAAGCCTTATTCCCAACTTTCTTTATAAAGACCTCATATCATATACTATATAATATACCCAACAATATCATTCTACAATATATATATACAACAAGCATGTTAAAACCACCATAACATGGTGCTGGAGGGCACACGTACGAAAACTATCTTACATGTGAAAGAGTATATGTATGGAAATACAAACTCTTTGCTATGGTTAGATATTTTCATGTGAGGTGTTAGTAAGCAAAAGTGTTCAAGTTAGGTACTCATATGAGAATGGAGGGAACAAAACTTCCGGTATATGTTATATTCGAATTGGGCAGATATCCATTTCAGGATCATCATGACAAGTCCATGCATGAGAATGGAGTGGAATGATTGCAGTTTTAGATGAAAAGAATTGTTTCTTCGAGCTTGCAATTGGATAAAAATGCACAAGGCTATCGATACATGTGTAAAGTTGTTTTCAAAGTATTAACATTATTTGGTACTTCAAGTTTTTAGCGGTAATTTTCAGGGAAAAGAGGAAGAGATTGTTAGAAAGTCTCGATGTCTGTGTAAAAAATGATTTTCGGGTTCTGTAAGCACATTTTAAAGAAGGAAGAAAAATCTATGAAAAATATCATGTAACTCAATTTATAGCCCATTAAATACAACATGGTTGAATGGGGTAAAAAAAGGATCTAAAAAAATCAGCCCTGGTCAACCTGAGTTAACATGGTAAATATATAACCCCAATAATAAGAGTTGAGCCAACACAGGATATCCCATCAAACTTACAACCCAGATCATGAAATCAAAATAACCCAATAGAAAAAAAATATAAAGTCCATTAAAAAAAATAAACTGTCAACCCGTGTTAACTTTTCAAACTCGTTACCTGTTTAATTAGACTTGAAGAACCCTATATGGAAAACCATGTAGCCCAATTCCCAACCAATAAAAAGTTGAAGAATGAAATTTAAAAAAAATCTATTATACAAAAAGAATTCAAAACAAAGCATAACAAATAAAAGAATGGGGATTAAAATCGAAATACAAAATAAATTTTATATTTGATTGAAAGGTGATATTGAAAAGAAAAATGAATTAAGAAAAAGGACCTAAAAAAATCAAAAGAATGAAGATCAAAATTGACATAAAAAATTATAATAAATTTTTAATTGAAGGGTGAAATTACCATAAATAACTTTAATAAAAGGAAAAGAAAATAAAAAGAATGAGGATCAAACTGGTAAAAATAATATACCATAAATTTAGATTACAGGATGAAATTGAAACCAAATAAAACTTTTACAAAAAGGCCAAGAAAAAAAATGAAAACAATGACTAAATTGGAAAAAATAATAACATAAATTTAGATTAAATGATGAAATTAAAAATCAATAAAACTTTTCTAAAAGGGCCAGAAAAAAAATTATAAATCAAAAGAATAAGTACTAAAGCTTAAATGCCAACAACAAAAGGGCAAAGATGTACTTTTCAGTAGAGGATAGAGAGAGAAAAAAGAAAAAAAAAATCCCCACTAGCGATATACTGCCCCATCACCACTAACACGTGTTGCACTAACAAGAAGAGGACGTGGTGACACTTTTAACGATACAAAGAAAAGGCATTTTCAACTCTTGAGAGGTACTACACACGCTGCCCAAAGTGCATAGTTGCCCCTCATGTACCTACACATCTGCCATATAAGCCAACTTTTTCTTCAAATTTAAAAATATTTTTTTATGCAAAATGGCCAAATTGCCCATGAAACCAGTAATAACGAAAAAATCCATTGTGAAAAGACCAAAAGGCCCTTGTAACCATCTTTTTTTTATTATTATTTCAAGAGTAAAATTATCATTTTACTGTGCTTTAAAAAGTAAAAAGATATAACAAAAAAAACATTTGTGAAAAAAAAACCATTGTAAAATAAAGTTGTCATTTTATTATGCTTTAAAAAGTAAAAATATATAAATACCCTTGTCTATTAGTTACAATGAATCTGGGTGAATTATGCTTTTCAAAGAAGGTTTAGTTTTTATTAATAATACTATAATTTTTGAAAATTTATAGTACAAAAAATGAAAATTAAAACTTCATGTTCAAATACAATAATTTTTAATCTAGAAAATTGAAAAACCAGTTATCTATTTTTTTACATAACTTTTTATACAAATTTTTCACTATTTTTCAATTTTTCAAATGAAGAAAAACCTTGAATAATACTATTTTATATATACATATATTTTTTTTACCCATGAAAAAGATTATTATATATATATATATTTAGTTAATTTATTATAAATATAATACAAATATTGTATTTCTTTAATTATATAACTTTTTCATGATCATTAATCTTAATTTGAATGGAATACAAATAATATTTTATAAATAGATTATCACAAATAAAAAATATTAAGATGTCTATTATAAATTATGGTTTTGATTTTTTATGAAAAATAATTGAAATCCATAACACACACACACATATATTTGTGAAAAGTTCATCTTTGTTTTAAGCAAATAATAATTGTTTTCAATTTTTAATTGAAAAGGGAAAAGAAGAAAGATAAAAGAACAACTAAAATGTTGTTACTTATTTTTTACCCCATAAAAAATAAAAAAAAAGAAAATACAAAAGGATTGTCTATATTGGTGATGAAGGACCAAAATGACAAGTGAAAAGTGAAAAGACCAAAATGTACAAGATTATCAAAATTGACAATCCAATTCTGATTGACAAATGACCCATTTAGTGCAAATATTTGTATTTAAGGTAAAGAAATACAAATTTAGATGAGTAAAGACTCAACAAGAATTTTGGAAGGCTTAATTAATTTTATCGAGGACTTAATTATAAGAAAAAAAATTTAGTCAATTTGGGTGTTAATTTGAAGAAATTGAAGTTTTGATATTGAAATTGAACTTTGAAAAGTTTAATTGGTCAAATCAAGGGCTTAATTGTGAAATATTAAAGTTTGATAACCAATTAGGGGTTTGATTGAAGAAATTCAAAACCAAAGACCAAATCGTAAAAGTCGTGAGACTTTAAGGTCTGAAATTGACCAAATCAGGGGGGAAATTGAAGAAAATTGAAAGTTTGATGGTCAATTAGGGGTCCAAATGCACAAATTAGAAACCAAGGACCAAAATGAAAATGACACTAAACCTTGGGGTTGATGATTGAGTTTGTTAGAGGTGAAATTGCATGAAATTAAGAGTTTGAGATTCAATTACGAATGCAATTAAAAGCAATTGGAAGAACAAAGACTAAAATAAAATATGTTAGATCCCAAATTAAAAACCTTAATTTCTCGGGATTTAACCTAGACGACGCATCATTCACCCATTATCCATCTCCTTCCATGATAGTTTTGGATAATCGGGTTAACACTTTTCAAGAGCTCGCTGTGGAGTTCTAGACCTCCAAATAGCATAAGAGTTTTTTTTTTTTTTGCAAATGGAAGAAGAACATCCCCTTTACAACCCTATTTCCATGAGATCAGACATTTACATCCCAATTCTTCTATAGAAGTCTCCAACATCTTATCCTTAATCAGCCATCACTACAATTTCAAATTCTAAGCTGATTGAGTTGACATCTTTGGATAAATAAATATAAAGCTACAAACCTCTAAATTAAGTAAGGTTGGATCCAAAAGAAAGATATACACCTCCTCTACCAACTTCAAGTGGTTTCTGATGACGTTTACATTGGAGTTTCTCTAACAAAGCCTCGAAAGTAGTCAACCTAGTTAGCTTAAAATATGACACCAAGTTTTCAAAAACTACCCATTTTTTTAGGTGTTCACACTTAAAGTTCCTCAAAGGGTTCTTATCAATTACTTTAAAACTCCCCTCTTAAGATCAAAAGGTCAGAAATAACTCTTTGCCCTCCAAGTCTAGTAAAACCACCTAGTACCCCTAAAAACAAAACCACCATTGCATAACCAACCTAGTATAAGAGCTTCCAACTGTTAGGTTTTATCAAAGAAGAACAAAGAAAAAAAAAGAGAAAAACATGAGTTAAATACGCTCTAAAAAGACCTTAATGTGAAGGTATAAGAGCTTAACATAAAAGATCAAGCAAACTTTGGAAAGAATACAAAGTGAAAGGGAAAGAAAGAAGGAAAAGAAAAGGAAAGTAGTAGCCTATAGTCAACAAGTTTAGAAAAGGTATAATCCTATGAAAACTTAAGGGTAGAGTCTAAGTGGCCTGCCTATTCATTCTTTTTTTATTGTTTGATGACATTTTGAATCTTTTTAGCATTATTTTGTGTTTTAGCATTTATTTAGATTGATGAATGAAAATGTTGTTTTTTTTTTTTTTACTTAATGTTGCTTTGAGTTAGTTGTTAATATTTGTTGGATGTTTAAAATGGTGTTTGAATGTTCTTTTTACTAAAATGAGTTTTTTTTAATATGCCAAATATGGTAGTAGGTATTTGATGCATATTTCTAGGTTGCTAGTTCATATCATGGGTTCCTAGACTTGGAGTTTATCCTAAAAAGCTAGTTTTAGATTGAAGTTTGATGTTTTGTTTGCTGTCAATGGAGCTGCAATTTTGGAAGTTCAAATCCTAAGCATATTTTTAATAATTTGATGTTATTTGTCATTGTTTCTTATTCAAACAAGTTTGTTATTAATAGTGTGGTTTATATGGACCAAAAATGGAAGTTTAGAGACCTAGAAGGTTAATTTTTGGGTTTGGTAGTAATGCCTGTTTTCTGGGTAGCCTGGGTTTGTGTTCTCCATAATCATATGAAGAACAATGTCTTGTAGATTTAGGTTTTTTTAAAAAAGTTTATTTTGGCCTCTACATGTTTCATACATCATCATTAGTCAATAATCTAGGTTATTCTTGCACCAATAACATATTTTTAAGTGTTTTAATCTTAGGGTTTGATTTTGGACTGAAACCCTCTTTCAATAAAATCATGTTGATTTAATGATAATCGAAGCAAATGGACCCTTGATTCTTGATCTATACTTGATTGCAAACAAAACCCTGCATTTTATTGCTTGAAATTAATGTTTGATTTGTTTTTGTAAGAAAAATTTATGATTTTCGTGTTTTTTTTTAGTTTTGATTTTATTTTGGTTTAAATCTCTGTTTTGGTTTAATTTTGGGTTGAACCTTGGTTTTTGGTTTGGCTTATAGTTGAATTGATGTTTTCAGGGTGACCTGATCGGGTCGAAATTGGATCATTTGGTAGAGGCCTGTTGTGAGAGGGTTTTTGGCCTAAGGGGTTGTTTGTTAAACACACATTTTAAACTTATTTTGTTTGCTTTGTTTTTGAATAAAAATGGGTTTAGCCAAACAAACCCCAAATAGATTTCAAAAAACATTAAGACTAATCTAAAATTATTTGCGAGTTTCTTGCACCTTTTTCCAACATTTTTATTTAATATTAGAATTGTATACTTACACTGTAAGATGCGAGCCTAGTATTAATATATTCATTTTTCACCAAAATTTTGAAAAAAAATCAAAATTTTAAAAAAATCTTCTCATTTTAAAAATACAAAAATGTGTTTTATTTGGTATGCATATGGCCAAGTTTCTCAAAAAAATTTAAAAAATCATATTTATTAAAAAATAAAAATATATGAGGAGTTTTAGCATTTTTTATATACAAAATATCTTTGCATGTATTTTTTAGTTTAATAACCAATTTATTAAATCTATGAGAAATTTTCTAATATTTCAATAACCCCTTTAAAATTTTAATTCATGAGCATTAATAGTCAATATTCTGGTATAAATGTTGTACCTACAAGTAGGCTGATATTTAAATACCAAAAGTTGGTCAGAAAATTCTTAGAATTATTCTGAATATTCATCAATTCTAATTGAAAGTATTTTTCACTATAGTACATGAGTTGTGGAAAACCTTTTTGCCTTACATGATAGTTGAACCATGTTAGAGGATCTACATGGACCATACCCATAAGAATTTATCTTGGCATATGAGCTAATAATAAATTTAAAATGCTAGATTTATTCATAAGATTAAATTTCTTCTAAGCCATTAACTAACCATCGATTAGGAACCCAATAAAATCTTTAAACCACGTGAAGACCACATAATATAGCTTACCTTAGGTAAGGTGCGCTAAGGGTGCTAATATCTTCTCTAGTCACAACCTGACTTTTACCCTAAAATCTAAAATTTCTGACAAGACCACTATACTCGGGTCTTCTAGTAACCTTGAACCAAACAATTAAGTAGTGACTCTTTGTCCTCCACGTTGCGCTTCCATGTGTAACAAGTATAGTGTGCTTGTTATTAGAGGTAAATGACTATTATGACATAAAACACTGATTTGAGGTCTAGGCCTTGCAATATGACACAATTCTTACTTTTGGAATATTAGCGTTGAACCTACAAGGATGGCAATGGTTAATTAGGATTTGGCTCATCTTCTTTGAATATATTTAAAATTAGTTTGGAGACCACTGCTTACTTTTAATTAGCTTATGTGGGATCACATAGGTCCAACCCAAACTCATTTATTATATCAAAATGGGTAATAATTTATAATAGAATTGATACACATCAATCTTATAATCAACTTGTTTACCTTGAATGCGACATCCGAAAACTCCTAATTAGGATTTACAATTCCTCGACCAATTTTAAGTAATGAAGAAAATCATCAAAGAAAGCCATGAGTTCAAAGATAAACCATTGACACCAATATTTACATACAGACTCAACTCACTGACCCATAAGGCAACATTTGAAGAAACATCTAATTAGGATTTACAATTTCTATTTTAATTTTGAGTGACGATGAAAATACAAATCATTAAAATAAATTCAACAGACATGAATACATACATATAAGAACTCGTTTATCCTTAATATGACACCCAAGTAAAAAATTACATGGGATTTACAATTCAAGAATCCACTTTAAGCTACAAGAAAAATACATGAAAGAAACAAAAACTCAAAAATAAGTTTACTCATATAAAACAAACAAACAAGTACATATTCATCACATCGAGACCATATCATTATGTCTCGAATAAGCCATTTATTATGATCCTCCTAACCCAAATATGGGTATTGATTACTAACCTTGTCAAGCCTTGAAAAGTAAATTCTTGACGGTTATATACCCTTAAGGTCGCTAGACACAAACCCCAACACTTAAAATATTTCATTATAACTCACATAAATATCAATATCATGTTAATAATTATTCAAAATAAATGATCTAATGTCGTAAGGGTTAAAACATGACCTTCGGGAGCTACTGATGTCGACTAGAAATATCTATAATTTAGCTACATCATAGGTGACACATGGACCCACGTGTCACCAACATTTTTGGCGTGTGTAACTACATATTGTTGCAATTATGGTGCATTTTCTATTAGATTGGAAGTGTCTTCCACTCATTTTCTCCTCAGCTTTAGCAATGTAGTTCAACTTTGTTTGAAGTGTGAGATTAATCCATGAAAAGTTTTGAATGTTGTCTTTCTTTTTCTCTATTTGTTGTATGGTGATGATGGGTAGGTCTATCAGAGATGGATGTTAGCTTGGTGGTTTTATTGTTGTCTTGACCGTAGGCCAATTGATAAATGATGATGATATGCTTGATCGATATAAGGTTTAGGATGGAGAGAGTAATAGTGGCAGGATGTTTGATCTGGAAGGATTCTTCTTTTTATTGTTGGTATGATGAAGAGAGAATGAACGAAGGTGGTCACAAGTTTCTTGTTTTACCCCTAAATCTTAAGTTGTCACACAAAATAAAATAAAATGCTAAAAATCATGAAATAAGTGTAAATTGACTTAAATGGATTGAAAAGACTTTTTTTTTAATTTTTGAAAATATATTAGAAAATAGAGATCACAATGGGTTATGATAATTGTTCAATTTTTACAATACTTACAGTACAAACATATTAGAGAATTTATTTTTCTTTAGCTTTATATAGTAAGTTTATAAAGAAAAGATAACATCCAAAAATTTTGTTAGATATCTCAATCATAGAAATAAAATAATCTCATCGAGAGGTAACTCCCTTCAATATTTAAAAAAAAAAAAACCATGAGAGGAAACTATCCTCAATATAAAAATAAAATGTTACATTGATTGTAAAGTTTAGTTTAACTTACATGGCCATGGTATTTAATTAGATTTACAAAGCTTGACTTGCACTTGTTATTTTCCTTTTTATATATATACCTTCTTGAAAAAAACAAGATAGATAATCAGAGAACAACTAAAACATGGTTGGTTTATAAAGTGACAATCTTAAATGATAGTATTTTTCTAAAGTAACACACTCGAAGTGATTTAAACCAATTTTTTTTATAGAGTGATCAATTTGAGTTATTTTCAACCTATAATTTTATAAAGTGATGACCTTGAAATAATTTTAAGAACATATTCATTTTATAGATTGGCGAGGACTCAAAGTGATTTTTAACATGTTATTTTATAGAATTATCAACTTGAAGTGATTTTGAAATGAATACAATCAAACTTAAATTGATTTTTAACTTGTAATTTTATAGAGTGATGAGCTCAAAGTGATTTTAAAAAATATAATTATATCTCAAAGTGATTTTCAATGATAAACTCAAAGTGATTTTTAATAATACAATTACTTTATAGAGTTAAAAACTTGATATGAATTTATCAAGACATATGTATCAACTACATTAAAGCTTTTATAGAATTAAGGCATCAATAATTTATCATCATAAATTAAACTGACCATTTCAGCATAATAATGACTCATACAAGTCTTAGGACATTAAGATCCAATAAATTTGTTGAATTATGGTGCCTTAAAGCTTTCAAGAATTACAATATTGAGTACTAGACACATCTCAATAACCTCAAGAGGACTATACATGTTTTTTCTTTATATTGGGCTTTAATCACTCTTCAATCAAATAATACTAGCCTTAACTAACCTTTCAATCTTTCTTTCAACAAGAGAGATGGTCTGAGCTTGGAAATGGTTAAGAGTTGCTAGACATTCCTTTTTTACAGTAGTGTTTGTTCTAGCTTAACTGATTTAATAGAAACTATAAGTTTATTGATTCATTAAAAAAAAAAGGCATTCCTATAGTAAGTTATCCATAGAAATCAAGCAAGCCAATTTATTGATTCATTCACCTACTAAGGAATCTATCTAATCTAAGTGATTAAGTCTATTCTAAGCTCTCTCTTTATCCCCCAAGACTTTGTCTGATGTGGGCTTTTAATACAAATTGAATTTTCAAAATATGATTTGTATTTGTTTTCCTTTTTCCTTTGTTGAAATTAAAAAAATAACCGTGTAAAGAAAAAAATGTATAGAGAAGAAGAAAAAAGATCGACTAGATATTATAATACAATTAACACTTTACGAGAAGGTTCTAGCCACGACGTTTAAGGTAGGTCAGCTAACTAAATTAGTTTAGAAAAATATAAAATAGGCACAAATTGATCGATTTAGACAAATAATCATACCAAAAATCTTCAAAGCATGTATTAGAGCTTAACGAGAACATTATCTTCAAATCAAACAAACAAAATTTAACCCTATCGTAAGGCACATCTCGGTGAGTTGATTAGGAGGGACAAGCTCAAATGATGGTTTTTTCTAAAGAAACTAATTTAAAGTGATTTTAACTAATCTTTTTATAAAGAGATGAGCTTGGAATTATTTTCAACTTATCATTTTATAAATTGACGAGCTCAAAATGATTTTAAGAACATAGTTATTTTATATAGCAAAAAACTCAAAGTGATTTGAAAAACATAGTTATTTTATAGATTAATGAACTTAAAGTGATTTTTAACCTGTTATTTTATAGAGTGACAAACTCAAAATAATTTTATAGATTGAAAAAATTAGAGTTATTTTCAACCTATAATTTTATAAAGTGACGTTTCAAAATTATTCTAAAAACATAGTCATTGTATAGAGCATGAACTTAGAGTGATTGGAAAAATAGAGTTAGTATATAGATTGACAAACTCATAGTGATTTTTAACCTGTTATTTTATAGAGTGATGAACTTGAAGTGATTTTGAAAAACATATAATCAAACTTAAAATGATTTTTAACTAGTCATTTTATTAAGTGATGAACTCAAAGTGATTTTAAAAAATATAATTGTATCTCAAAGTGATATTTTAAAACACAATAATCTATAGAGTGACAAAATTGATATGAATTTTATCAAGACATATCTATCAACTAATAGCAGATACATTCAAGCTTTTTATAGAATTAAGGTATCAATAATTTATCATCATGTATTGCAATGAACATTTTAATTTTTTTTTTCATTTCTCCCTTTTTCTATTTTAATTTCATCTTTTTTTTTCAATTTAGTTTTTTTTCTCCATTTCATCCTCAAACTATTTTTAACAGTCGTCAAGGTTGCTTTTAAACCAAAAAGTTGACTCGATCACACTACGACAACTATTACATAATTTAATTTTAAACCCAGGCTAGATAATGAGATGAGTCAAAAGGTTTTTTTTGCCAATTTCATTATTTTTTTGTCAATTTTGTCCTCATACTTTTTTTACTAGTCTACTGAGTTGCTTTTGGATTGACCAGGTTTACTAAGTCATATTAGAATAACTCTCATATGTCTTAATTTTAAACCCAAGCTAGGTAATGTGTTGGGTCAAAAAGTTATTTTTATCTCAATTTCATTCCTTTTTTTTGCTTCTGAGTTTTATACTTCAAATCTTTTTTACAATTCCTTTATGGTATTAGGTTGTCTTTGGACCAACCAAGCCGAAGGGGTTGCATCGGGAGAACTCCCTTATGATTTTGTTTTAAACCTAGGCTGGATAAAAAGTCTAGTCAAGAGTTTTCAAGATTGAATCGTTAAGATTAGTTTAATAAGAATGTCAAATAGTTCTTTACAACTTGTATATTTTTTTTATGCTTAAGAAAAAAAATTGATATGACCCATAACATAACATGAGCCTGTAAACTAGTTATAAACTAATAGGTAAATTTATTATCTTAAAAGAGTGAGAATAATATTTATTTTTCAACCAATGTGTAGTGCTTCTAATTTATCCATTATTGCTAATTTTAGCTAAGAAGCACATGATTTTGTTGTGTTTTGTTGTTAAAAAATGTCAACAAGAGAGAGAAATTATTATTTTTTATTTCCAACCATAGGTACATATGGTTGTTTTTTATCCTATTACTTCTTTCTTTTCTTTCTTTTTATCCTTCATTCCTTTTCTATTTTTATTTTTATTTGTTGTCACTACCAACCATATAGAAGGTCATTTAAGGACCCTAATTGATGGTACATTTGTCTAGAACACTTGTCACAATTTAAAATAGTGTTGTCCATAAATGAATAGACTAGTGACCATAATGTTTTAGTTTAGACACATAATCACACACATAGTGTGTGTGTGTGTGTGTATAATTTATCATGAAATTTTATATCTCAAGTAAACTTCAAATTAACATCAGAATAAATTTTAGCATTCGTATACATCCAATCTTGCAAAAGAACAATCAAGTAAAAAACCTGTGATGCATACTTATTATACAATATGTTAAAGTAATACAAAGTGAAGTACTTGTTAAAGCATTTAAAATCTTGATTTAGTTACTGTCAATGATCAATCATTTATCTTAAGAGCATCTTTACTCCTCACTTAGTGTAGAAGGACTAGTTTCAATAACTCTACCTCGTTTAGGTATACTCTTAAATAAGGTCTGATAAACTTAAAGGAGTAATATCTTAAATATATCTCTACATTGACTTATTTTAAGCTCTATAGTAGGAGGGAAAAATAAAGAGGAAATAGAGCTTAAAAACAGAGCAGATAAGCTGAAAATTTAAGGTGAAGAAGAGTATCGAAAATTCTACAAAATCTGTCTAAAAATAATACAGAAAAACTAACTAGAAACTCTTTTCTTCAACATCCTTTTATAGATGATTACTCTTTGTAGAATAAAAATTACACTTGATAGTTTTTGCTTTAAATATGATATTTTTAAGTCAAAACAAAATGTCCAGGTTTTAAAGAAACTATTATGGAATAAACTAATTTAATTCTTTTATACATGTGTTATGCAAACTAATGAGATTAAAAAATTAATTCTTTGCTAGCCAAGCCCTGCATAGGTTGGCAAAAATAAACTTTTTGCAACCCAAAAAATTATTTTACACCAAACCCACACCCAAAACCAAACACAGGCTTGGCTTGAAGATCAAGCACAAGCCAAGTTAACTTGTGCATGCATGTGTCTTGCCTTAGGCCTAAAGTCCACTATGCATAAGTTTTCTTCCCTTTAAAAGCTTCGGTGCCCTATAAGGTGAATTTTAACTTTTTACATTCCAACTATATAAACAATTATAAAAGCTTGTTCCTTTCATATATGGGATAAAGGTTTAAAAGATTTTGGGTCTCTAAAACATGTAAACCAAAGTTTTTTTTTATCAATTTTTCATTCACTCATAATTTATTTTAATCATATTAATGTTCCATGTTAAAGAGTTTATGTTGGAGAAAAATTTCATCAAATTTCTAACCTAAAAAGTGAGTAGAGCCCACTTTTAATTTGGTATCAAATGTGGCTATTAACTATGTTTCCAACAAAATTTTCCAACAAATTGATCTATATATATATTTTTTAATATTAGGTACATTATGTGTATTAAAAGTGATTTTTTGTATTCGTTGTTCTAGAGTTTAACACTTCAATGATCAATTTGATGTACAATTCAACACCATATTTGGAGAATGAGAGGAAGGAAGAAGAATTGCAGGCAATTTGGTCATACATTTAGTTGATTTTTAATGTCATCGTTATAATATTTAAACATTTAAAGGACCTCATCTTTTCTCCTAAGAAAATTGATATAGCTATACCTTTTGTGATCATCTACAAAAGTAATATAATAATTTTCTCATCTTTTATTCGCATAAATTTTAAATCACCAATATCCAAGTAAATTAAATATAAAGGTTCACTACTTCTTTTAATTGTTTTAAAAAACATTTCATGAATTTTGATTCTCCATAAATCTCATACTTATTCTGTTTCTTAAAAACCATACTTTGTAATAATCCATAGTGATATGAACAAAGTTCAGTCCAAATTTTGCCTTAAGATGCCTACTGGCAAGTTTTGCAAGATCGGACATTTCTCTATAACCATACATCGGATTGAGTTAAAACTTTACAGGGAAATACTAGACATATGGAACTATATTATGATAAAATTTCAAGTCAATTAGAGTTTCATAAGACATATGGAACTATATTATGATAAAATTTCAAGTCAATTAGAGTTTCATAACACATCATTTAAATTTGTCAAATTTGTTATTACTATTTTAGAAGATTCATATACCAAATATTCTTTCTTGATTATTTTCGGCCCAATCAGTCCAAACATATGATTGGTTATTTTGGACAAAAAAGAAAAATTAAATGAGGCTTATTTAGGCTCTAAATTGGTGCTTGGGCTTGAGCTACAAGGTTTCCTAATGTGGCTTAGATTCATTGAAGAATTGGAGCCCTTTCTTTCCTAAAATATGTATGGTGGCTAAGGGATCTATAAATAATTTACATTTAGTTGTTTTTTATTTCTTTTGATTCTTTTTAAGTTTAGGCAACTTAGTTTTTCATACTTAATTTATGCTTTTGGGTTTGATTAATTAGCTAAAACTCAAGGCTTGTTTGGGCTTAATTATTATTTAGTTTTTACTTATGGTTTAAGATTTGTTTGGGTCTCTACTTTTGGGTTTATTAGTGCAAGTTTTGGGTTAGTTTTGTATGTGGGCCAATTTATCCTACAAGGGTAGATGCATTAGGGTTTTATTTTCAAGAGTATAAATACTCTTTATAAGGAAAAAATAATTTGAATTGATAATACTATTGCTGCCAAATTTATAGAGCTTATGTGACAGAGATTCTCACATTCTTTTCTTCTCTAACAAACTAAATTGACTTATCAAAGATTAATAGGCTTCTTGAAATCTTCCTTATACTTCTTGTTCATGAATTGGTATTCATAGGGTGAAGGTTCTTATTCTAATAATGCTGGTGTGTAGGGATAAGTTTTGAATGTGTCACACTCCAATCAAACATCTTTTGGCTTTCCAGGATTTGTTTGCATGACCACATGATCATGAGGCTTGCATTAATTAGTATTAGAGCTAGGCTTTAAAATTAGATTATATCTTTCTTAAATTTTTTATTTTCTTTGTGTTTTTCAGTCTTCTTTTTCTCCTTATGTTTTCAGCATCTTAGTAAAAAAAAAAAGTGTAGGTTCATTTTTTTACTATCCGTAAACATTTCAATAACATAAAAACCAAAAAAAAGAATTGATGTTATTCTATCTTGTTTCAATTCTATCATGAAAACACTAACAATAAAGAAACTAAATTAAACCATATTGAAATCACTTAAAAAATGATATACTTGTTATTTGGGGTGAAATCACAATATATATTAAAACTTGGTCTCTTATTGATATCATTTGAATGGGGTTTCAATTTTGAGTTAAATTTTGCTACAAACTCATCATACACGAGTTTTTGATACCTAGGCATAAAAGAATAACCTATAAACAAGATTTTGTTGTTTATTGGGTATAAGAGTACTATATATTAAATTTAAGGTTATTCTGATATCATTTGGTCTGGGTTTGAATTATGAATCTTAAAATTATATAACGGGTCAAATTTACGTCAAGTTATAAAAATGTTTTTGTTACTATTTTTTTCATATGCAAGTTTGCACCCAATAACTTACTGATTAAGGTGATGAAGGATTTGAAAGATGAGATGATTTTGATGAGATAAGAAAATAGTAGGATGAATGGATTGAGAATGGTGGTTGATTGACGAGGAAACCATATTTGAATAGTTGATTGGAATGTTCAAATTGACTTTGATTATTTTATGGGTGAAAATGCAGATGTAAATGTGACTATGACTTTACATTTGTGGTTAATAGGGATCGATATAGGTAGAATCAAAGCCAAAAGAATGTTAGTTTAGGCCAAGGTGAAACATTCAGCTAGAGAGAGAATTCTTGAGATTTTGGGCTTCATGATGATTCAAGTGTGATTTAGGGTTAATTAAGATGAAAATACAAGTTTTCTAATGAAAGAATGATCCAGAAGCATATCTAGTGTAAGAAAAAATGGTTGAAGGTGAGGCTTTTGTTATAAGGCGTACGCTTCAAGTTCAAGTCAATGAAGATGATATTAATCAATAAAGGGAGAACATCTTCCATGTGTATTACTATGTACAAAACAAGGTGTGTAGTTTGATTATAGATTGTGGAAGTTTTGCTAATATATCTAGTACTACCCTTGATAGTAAATTGAACTTGAGTATTATTAAGCATCATAAACCTTATAAATTACAATGGTTGAATAATTATGGTGATGTAAAAGTGACTAAACAAGTCTTGGTTTCGTTTTTTTATTAGAAAGTATATTGATGAGGTTCTAAGCGATGTGGTTCCAATGCATGCAAGTCATATCTTATTGAGAAGAGCATATCAGTTTAATAAAAAGATTACACATGATGAGGTTATGAATAAGTATACTAGTGTAAATGATAGTAAAACCATCCTTATACCTCTTACACCCAAACAGGTGTATGATGATCAAATAAAGATAAAAATGGAACATGATGATATGGGTAGAGAATTAAAGTGAGGACAAGGGTGAGCAAAGACCATAAGATTTGAACACAACCCAAAACACTTCTTCCACTACCTAAAACCATTCGTCTAAGAACCTAAAGCATTCAACAACTTCTAGAAAAACCCAAATCTAATCTAGAGCAAAGATAAGACCCGAGGAGTGAAGAAAGTAAGTGAGCGAAAAGTGAATTATGTGAAAAAACTAAAGAAATAACCAATTTTTTATGCTATAAAGAGTGAGGTTAAATTTGCCTATTATTTAAACCAACCGATAATCCTACTTGTTTACAAGGATGTTTATTTTAATACTAATGAACTTGACATTTTTATTCCTAGTGTTTGTGTTTATTTGTTACAGGAGTTTGATGATGTGTTTCTTGATCAGATTCCTAGTGGATTGCCACTAACAAGAGGAATCAAACTTTAGATTGATCTAGTACTTGACACATCGATTTTTAACAACGTAGCCTATCAAAAGCAATCTCGATAATACAAAGGAGCTTCAAAATAAGTAAAATAATTGATGAAAAATAGATATTCCTTTTAGATGATTGGAAGACCCATAAGTATAGTACCTTTTATAATTAAGAAAATATATGATGAGCAACTGAAATTGAAGAAAAAGAACATTGCTGAAAAGGAGATTTGGTATATCAAGGAGACCTTCTTTGCTAACAAAGTCCTTTTTGGCTTTGATGATAATGTTGCTTGATAATGATTTTTTCCTTCAGGTGATGATCTCAATCTTATATATTTAAAGGTAAAACGTTTTGAAGAGAGAGGAAATGATACAAACCAAGTTCGGTCTAAATTCCACCTTAAAATGCCTAATGACAAATTTTGTAAGATCATCCATATCTTTTAAACCTTACCTAAGATTGAGTTAAAACTTCACATGGAGATAGTAGACACATGAGACTATATTATGGTAAAATTTTATGTTGATTAGAGCTCATTAACATGTCATGTTAATTGGTAGAATCTGCTATTACTATTTTGGCATAATCGTCGACAAAGTGTTTTTTCTTGGCTATTTTCAGCCCAATCAGTCTAGACCTGTAATAAGTTAATTTTTGACAGTAAAGGGAGATTAAATGAGGCTAAATAGACCCTAAACTTGTGCATGGGATTGGTCTACAAGGGTATCTAACGTGGCTTGGATTCATTGAAGAATTGCAATCTTTTTTTTTTTCTTATGATATAGGAGCTCTAGAAATTCTTTAGTGTAAATTATCTTTTATTTTTTTCTCTTTAAGTTTGGACAAAGTTTTTCATTCTTAATTTATGTTTTTGGGTTTTATTAATTAGATAAGGCCCAAATCTTGTTTAGGCTTAATTATTAATTAGTTTTTAGCTATGACTCAAGGCTTGTTTAAGTCTATACTTTCAGATTTATTAGTATAGGATTTGAGTTAGTTTTGTAAGTGGGTTAATTTAACCTAAAATAGTAGATCGATTAGGGTTTTATTTCAAGAGTATAAATATTCTTTGTAAGGACAAAATATTCAGACTTGATAATATTATTGCTACCAAATTTATTCAGCTTGTGTGAGAGAGATTTTAACTTTCTTTGGTTCTCTAACGAACTAAATTGACTTATCAAAGATTAATTGGCTTCGTGACATCTTTCTTATACTTTTTATTCGTGAATTGACATTCATAAGGTAGGGTTATTATTCTAACAGTGTTGGTGCATTGAGAAAGGTTTTCATTGTATCACACTCCTATCATACTTGTTTTGGCTTTCTAGGATTCGTTTTCAATCTTGTTGTGGGTTACGCAACCACGAGGTTCATACCGCATGGTGTAATATATTTTGCTTAGAATTATAATTCACATCAACTAACATATCATTCCATATATCACAAAACTTAAGCAAATAAGAAGAAAATATAATCTTAATATTTTTCTCATAATTTGTTATAATGGTCATTACATTCATCTTATAAAGGTCATAATAGAGACACTCATTTCTAAGAACATCCCACTCTTAGAGAGTATAAATTTATTACTCTCATAGATCATATTAAAATTATTTTTGCTTAATAATGAGTTAAATACTAAGTTCTTCTTAATGTTAGCAACATGAAGTACATTGTTAAGGGTGAGAAGCTTTCTAGAGATCATCTTCAGTATGACCTTTCTATCACCTAGTACCTTGGAGGTTGATGAGTTCTCTATGTATAAGTTTTCTTCATCCACTTTTTTGTAAGTGGAAAAAATCCTCTTCTCGACCAATATATATCTTGCAGCACCAGTGTCAACCCATCATTACTCAAAATTATTGATCAAATTAACTTTGAGAACAACATAAGACAAGTTTCCTTGTTGACCTTTGTTTTTATAATTTTTGGCTAGATGCCAAGTCTTGTTCCAAAGAAAGCATTTATCGTTGAATTTCTAGGCAATTCATTTCCCCATCACAACAAGTTTCTTCTTGTGATTCTTATTGTCAAACCTTTTCATTTGTTCCACAATGATTTCCTTAGAGGCATCAAAAGAGTTGGCTCTTTTTTTTGGACAACTTGTTATTCTCTTATATCCTTAACCTCAAAATGAGGTTTTCAACTTCCATCTCCTTTTCGTTTTATTCAAGGTAGTTCTTGAAGTCCTTCTAAAATAATGGCAATTTTTCAGTGATTACAACCACTTGAAAGGATTCACTTAGTGACATGCCTTGAATCAACCATCTAGAATTCTAGAATTTTACCTACTATGAATTTATTCATATTAACATCTTTAGCCTTGCACTTTTTATCTCAAGCTTTTCATAGTGCCTTTTACACTATTGATTGAACTATAAACATCATATAATGTATTGTCCTACCCATTCAAGATGTAGTTTTTTAACATAAAATTAATATGATTTCATACATCCACAACTACCATAGTACTAGAATCATACTTATTTTCTAATGTTTTTGTTTCCTTCTTAATCAAGGTGGTCAGGTAGAAAAACATTTTTTACTATTACCTTTAAAAGTTTAATCCATTGAATTTCTAAGGTTTCTCACCATGCACCTCAGATAGTGTTGGTGGAATCTTCACTACCGAAATAATCTTGACTAGAAAGAGTAGAAGACAAGATAAAATTTATATAAAAAATAGCCAATAATATTTATAAATATCATAGCTCCACAACAAGCAAGATATAGATTAAAAACTTGTAATAAAGCAAATTAATAAACAAAAATATTTAAACTATATAAGATAAAAATTAATTACTTTTGTTTATTTTAGTTCAAAAGGATATCAATATTAACATGCATAAATAAAGCTTGTTAAAAATTATAAATTAATAACATATATGACATGCATTAAAACATCCAAATTGCATGAAAAACAATTAAACTATAACTGTAAAACAAAGATATATAAAAACCTTCTAAAATTAAACAAAAAAAAATCACAAAGCTATAAAGAAACCAAAAGGTCATAGATTAAAACATATATTATTAAAATAAATCTATAAGTGAGAATATAGCAAATTAAAAAGAAGTTAAATTATAACTTAAATTTTAAAGATACTAAAATCCTCTTTAACAATTGATCTTATATTTTTTTCTCACATGATAAACTAAACAAAGTCTAATATAAAAGTAAAGGCTTAAGATTATTATCAAAATATTAATTGTATTAAACTAGGGAATAAGGATGTTTAGTTTATCATAACAAAAGCATTCAAAACATAAAAGATATTCATGAAATTCATAGAGTTCGTACAAATTTAAATTTATAAGCATACAAAATAAAAAACTCATAGCAAACATGCTTTCAAAATATATATAATCATATAATTCTAGTATGCATACTAAGCATCTACTCGAACTTGCAAATTGACATCAAATCAAAGTCCTAACATGCATACTAATAATAATAAAATATATATGTTTAAATTAAAACAAATACTTGTTGAAGCACTTTAAAGTAATAAAATTTTTGGTGTTGTTAATGATAAATCTTTTGTTCTTGAGGTTTTATTGCTCCTCATTTCGCAATATGTCTCCCAACAAAGTGAACCTAAACTCTAGATTTGAAAGGAAAACTAAAGTATAATAAGAGAAAAAATGCTAAAAATGAGGTGAAAACAAGTGTGTAAAAATTTAAAAAACTTATTTTAAACTCTTTATTCACCCCATTTTATAGTTGATTTACAAGCTAAAAAGTTGAAGAACTAATTTTGGTAATAATCAAAATTAATTCTCATCATTA
>Ga0325403_1000102_pt1 | contig 43770 bp, 23 predicted proteins | sample PopdelMetagenome_19_FD_205665 | JGI IMG/M metagenome (GOLD analysis project Ga0325403, IMG submission 205665) | Populus deltoides microbial communities from Bellville, Georgia, United States - Xylem-PdKOR-R4 | ecosystem: Host-associated > Plants > Phyllosphere > Stem > Wood/Secondary xylem... | reverse complement strand
GAGAGGCATCAGCCTGTGGCGACTGATCATCCCACAGTGGTCACCTTCGGGTGTCATCTGGTCTGGTCACCTTCGGGTGTCATCTGGTCTGGTCACCTTCGGGTGTCATCTGGTCACCTTCGGGTGTCATCTGATCTCTGACATATAGTCCACTACGTTATGATGATACGTTTAGTATGTATATGATATGTATATGATAATATGATATGTTTAGTATATATATGTATATGTATACCAAGATAAATAATCTTGCGAACTATTATTCAAAAGTGGCAAATCAGTTCTCTTTTCAGCAGCGGTCTGATACAGGTCCTAGCAGGGGACATGGGGGCCGGCAGGGCCAATTAAATCAGTCAAGGAATTTCTTGTCGAGGTCTATTATCAGAGGAAACAATAGACCTAGCATGAGTGGAGCTGGTCCGACTCAGAGCCGAGGTACTGTTCAGTTAACACCACAAGGTTCAGATGGGAGGCCTCAATGTCAGTCTTGTGGGTCTAGGCATTATGGCACAGTTTGTTATAGACAGACAGGAGCTTGTTTCGGTTGCGGGCAGACTGATCACTTGTTAAGGGATTGTCCGAACAAGCGGTGGTCCAAGCCTGGTGCTTCTGTACCGATTACATCTTCCACTCGGACTCAGTCAGCTAGCCATTCTGTGTTTCAGGGTGGTCGTGGAGCTGGTGGGCGTGGCCAGCGGGGCCGTGGAGTAGGCGGTAGAGGTTTTGCGCCAACAAGTCAGAGACAGGCACGAGTTTTTGCCATTACTCAGCAGGATGCCCAGACATCCAATACTGTTGTCTCAGGTACACTCTTAATATGTTCCTTCGAGGCTAGAGTGTTATTTGACACGGGGGCAACTCATTCTTTCGTGTCGTCATATTTTGCTTTAAGGTTTACTAAACAACCCATTTTGTTAGAGAGTCCTTTGTGTGTAGCTATCCCTTCGAATGAGGTTATGTTTGGGGAATATGTTTATGTTGATTGTGAGGTTAAAGTGCAAGGTAGAAACCTACCGCTCCTGCGTTGCCGGTCATGGACCCGGGATTCGGGTCGTGACAACTACAATCCGCAAGTTGTATGATAATACTAGTTTTATTCAAAGGTTCCAAACTAAGAGAATCATAAACATGTTTAGGCATAACACTAATGGATGCACCTAAATCGCATAAGGCCCTTTTGAAACTAGCATTACCAATAACACATGGGATAGTAAACGCACCTGGGTCCTTTTGCTTCAAAGGCATATTTTTTAGAACAACAGCAGATACAACTTCACTCATACTTACCGTTTCGTGACCTTTTAGTTTGAAAGCTCTCTTGGTAGTACACAACTCCTTCAAGAATTTGGCATACTTCGGAATTTGCTTGAATGTTCTAGTAAGATCACCGATCTCAAATATTAATATTGAAAAAGACTTGTTTATTCACAAATAACCAGACTATCAAGATAAATATTAATAAATAATATAAGGTTCTTTTCATGTACTTATTCAATTAAAAAATTTATTATCATTAATTTATCTACTAGGTGATTCAATAATAAAAAAAATTAGGATCAATGGCTTGCTCTCTTGTTGTTTAAGATTCGAGCTCTAAAGTTATTAATATTGATGGTCATTGAAGACTTATCTGATTATTAACTTCAAAATCTGTGCAGATTAGTTAAGATATGCATAAACTGATTTAGGTAACCAACGGGAATAAAAAATATATATATTATCATTAAGCTCATTAAATATTAATGCAGAGGACTGGGGTTGTTGCGTTGTCTATTTGAAAATAAATGCTAGGAGGAAAACGAATTAAAAAAAAGACTTGTGCGGAGGATAACACGAAATGGGACCGAGAAAACAAGAAAACGAAAGCAGGCAAAAATCTAATGGGTCTTTAGTTGCCCAACTGACTGTCATGAAACACACTCTATTTAAGCACAAAATAAAATATATAAAATTAAAGCACACTCTCTGCAGGCCTAGGTGAAGATCCAATAAGGGGTCATAAAGGCTGCAGCTTTAACAAAAGTCGTAGAAAGAAGCCCGCTTTTACTGTTAGAAATGCATTATGAGCGCAGAAATACAGAGTATTTGGCTGAGAAAGGTTATCCTATCAAAAGTTATAAGATATGATTTTACTTTTAAAATAAAATCTGATGAAATAAAGTAGAAAATCCCTATTTATACTAATTTTAGATCTAATCTTTTTTATATTATGACTTGTGCTGGCAACGTGTTAATATTAATTTTTTTAAAATATAAAAAATATTTTAAACGTCTTAGATTCGACTATTAAAAAGATCCAAGTTGCCTTGATCTGCATTGTTGTTAGGTCTAGGCGCTTGGGTATTGAATTAAAAAAATAGTTACAAAAAAGAAAAAAAATAGAGAGAGAAGATAGAATTTCTATTGAAGGAATAACAAATTTATAAACATAAAAAAATAAATTATTTCAATGGAAAGATAAAATCTGAATTTTTAAATCTAAAATGTTAAATTAGATTTTTTTATGATTTTTTGTTTATAAATAATTTTTGAACTTGGATTTCTGTTTAAAATACTTCAAGGATAGTTTAAATGTTTTTTAAAAAAAAATTATAAGTTTCAACATTTTAATTATCACTAGCTAAGATTAAAGTCACTTGTGTCTGGTAAAGTCACCCGACCCAAGACTCTTGGATCTGGCATGGTTACCAGACCCAAGTACGCTGGTTTGGCATGGACCCAGGCGCACGAGTCTGTCAAACCATGCCAGACCCAAGGTGTGTTGGTCTCGTCTTGGGTCTGACAGCCACACCAAATCTAATGTGCTTGGGTATGGAAAACATGCCTGATCTAACAAACAAAAAATAAAGAGGACAATTGCACACTTTAGTCGTCATGAAAGAGAAAAGAAAGAAAAAACTCAAACAATCGATCACCGGCGGCAATCCAATCATTATCTGTCTATACGCGTCACACCATATGGAAGAGGGCACAAGTGCACATCTAGTGAGATGGTAGATGACCAAATTTAACCACCAGAAAGTGTCAAATGCGCCTCCTTAATAGCACGAGTGCCACCCACTTGTTAGGGAAGAAAAAGAAAGCCAAAAAAAATCTCACGAAAAGATAAAAAAAAATTGAAAGTTAAACTACTATTACAATCCACAGTGAAATGTCTCTTAATCTATAGTGATTTCTCCACACCATTTAGCTTTTGTTATAATTATAACTAGCATATCCACAAGCGCTTCGTTGTGGGTCAGATTTTTCTTTTTAAAAATTTAAAAACGATGTTAAGAGTATGAAGATTTTTTTGGCAATATCATTAAATTCAATCAAATGATTTGATCTTAAAACCTGCCAACTTGGCTCCTTGACTAGCTCGAGTTTTAAATTAAACCGTGTGAGAACTGATCTAAAATGATTATTCAATTTAATAGATCCAAAGACAACTTAAATGACCAATAAAAAACATGACATGACTTTTAAAAAACTTTAAGACAATAATTTTTTTTATATTAAGATGATGTCGGATTGAATTGACTTTCGTCACCCTGCGACGTAGGTTATGGACTTCAATAGGTTTAATAACTTTATTGTTTTTATAAATTATTTTTGTTAATTTTATGGTAATATTAGATGCTTTCAACCCTAAAAAAAATATTTATTCGAGATTGTGATAACCCTATAGAAAGTAGAAAAAAAATCATGAATTTCATTTCTCAACCAATCCAATATTAAATAAGAGTGAAATAAAGAAACAGCTAGAAAAATTAAAGGATCAGAAACTAAAAAAATAAATCGTGAATTATATTTCTCAACACGTCAAACTGGGTAATAGACTTTATTGGGATTGATAACTTTTTTTTTTCTAAACCATTGTTTATTTAGCTATATGATAACAAAAATAGACAATCGTAAAATCGAGCATCAAACCAATGAATTTTTTTAAAAGATTATGATAACCTTATAGAAAACAAAACAAATCAAATTATGAAACTCCATTCTCAATCAGTTCAATATCAAATGATGAAATAAAAAAAATGAATTTATAAACAAAGAAAAAAAGAAAAAGAAAAGTGAAACTTTCCATACTCGTCAACAGGCCCATTAACTTTCTAAAATTTAATAACATGTTTGCTTTTCCAAAGCTATTTTTTTAACTATATAATAAAAAAAATAAAAAATTATATAATCAAGTTCAATTAGAACAAAAAGAAAAAAAAGTATCATGCTAAACTCGCAAATCGAGGCAACTAGGGTTACCTTGCCAAACTATATCATTGAATCCACAAAGTTTATTTATCTAGTTTTTTTTTAAAATCAATTTCTATTTAACTAAACTTTTAAAAATAGATCATACTGTGATGCTGAGATTTTTTTTTATACCAACCTGATACTAGAATATTTTTTTGTTACTCCAATAACCATATAAAAGATAAATTAAAATAAATCTAAACCCCATAAACATATCATATAAGAACTAAATTAGAAAAAAAATCAATAACCAAAGAAAAAAAAGGTTAAAATACAACAACAACAACAACAACAACAACAACATTGTGAATTAAGTAATCCGCAGTGCTAACAGGTGTGGGGAAACACCTTTTAGCTTTAGTGATAATGAGAAAGAATCTCAATCAATAATTATAGAATTGTTTTATGGATTTATAAACTTAAAAAGAAGAATAAGATTATTAACAGTGTTATTAAACCTGGACCGGTTCGGGCAACATAAAAGACCGGTGCAAGGAAAAAACCGGCATGACTCAGCCTGACCCGGGTGAGACCCGGACTATATATACTAACTCACCTATCTTGGGAAATTTGGGAAAGCAAAAGGAAAGCTAATTTTTTACCCTAATTTCTTTCTCTGCAGTTCGAACAATCAAATTATATTCTTTTGCAGGTATCTTCTAATAGTAGCTCTGCTGGGTTTCTCTCTTTTTTTTCTTTGAATATTCTAGCCCCTTACTGGATCTTCTCATGATCTTGTAGAACTCTGCAGTCTGCACCAGTGGTCCCAAAGAGAAGCTAGATTCCACTGTTATAAGCCAGGTACTTCCTCTTTTTGCAATAATACAGCTGCTAAAGTTTGAGTGGACAATGTTCAGTTTTCAAGAGCTATTTCAAATTTGTTAATGGTATTCTTTTTTTTTATGTTAATGATTTCCATTCCAATTCCCAGAAACTAACTAAACAATTATAGAGAAAGATCATTAAACAGTTCAGATGAACAACATAATCCTCTTTTTTTATTTATTTATTTTCTTTGACTTTTGTAAAATCCAATGTTATAATTAGCCACTGCCATATTATGTGATGCTTGCTATTTTGTTATATTTGCAATCAAATTTTGTTCTGTTATTTCTTATGAATCTGAAGTGGCTTAGTTTATCTATGCGTGGGTGTTTTCTAAATGTGCCATCAATTAATTAATTCAGCTTTTATTTTTCTAGCTTGATGCAAATGTATCTTACATATTTTCAGTAATTTTTATGGACCAAGAAGTTTAATGCAGATTGTTTATTTCCCTTAGTTGACCAGTTTTTGACTAGAAACTTGGATTGGTTTGGTTAACTTTGACAGGTGAGTTTTATTAAGCAATCACCTACATTAGTAGTTTAGTTTTAGTGTTTGAGAGATGCTTCTATTTCAATTACTCTTATGCATGGGCTCACTTTCCCCCAATAATGAGCACAGTGTGTAATACTAGTAATTTGAGAAGTGAATATGGTCTAAATGTAACACTTCCTGATCTAACACCATGTTGAATAATTGCTTCTAGTTCCTGTTCTAAATTATTGTTCATCAATAATGTTTGGTATGTCTAGCTATTCATCATGTGATAGATTAATTGTTCTGAAACTGTTATCCTTAAATCCGGATTATTAGTTGAACATGATCAATGCATCCTTTCTTCTTAAATATGTTGTCACATTATTAATTCAAGTTTTTTTCATATGCATTGCATACTGCAAGTACCACTTCCAACACATGCAACCTTTTTATTCATCATGTTAGTTTAATTTGATTTACTATAGGTTTATAAAATGGCTTCTCAACATGGTAGCACTTCAAATAGCATTCCTTCAACTACTCAATTATCTGAACCTTCAATTTCTATATCAACATCAAGTGGTATAAAAAGAAAAATAGATTTGGCATGGGGTCATTGCAGAGAAGCTCCTGAACTTAGTGTGGGATGTAAGAAAACCAAATTAGTATGCTTATATTGTGCCAAAGTTTTTACGGGTGGAGGCATTAATCAATTCAAGCAACATTTAGCTGGAACTAAAGGAGAAGTGGAACAATGCTGCAAATGTCCTCCGGATGTTCATCATCAAATGCTTCTGAATCTTCAGGGGAATGTTGAAAAGAAAAAGGAGAGCTAGAGAAATTGAAGCAGATTTCAATCCATATAGCGTTAAACAAAGAGAGCATAAGGAGAGGATGATTAGACAATTAGAAGATGATTATAAAGGCGATGATGATGATAATGAAGATGATGATGCTGAAGCTAATGGTAAGAAGCTAATGTTATCACCGAAGGTTGCCAATAAAGAAAAGAGTAAAATCACTGGTGTTGTTAAACAATCATCTGCAAGTTGTGGAAAACAGAAAGAAAATATAACATTAGGGGCATTTTTTATTCCAAGAACAACTCATGGTGCTCAAAAGTCTCTTCAAAGTTATTGAAAAAACAAAGAAGCTATCGAACGATGTGATCTTGCTATAGTAAAATGGATGATTGATGCATGTGTGCCATTTAATGCTGCAAACTCTGTTTACTATCAGTATGCTATAGATGGTACAACAACCATAGGTCCTGGTTATAAAGGACCAAATTTCCATTCTCTTCGTGGTTATTACCTAGCAAAGGCGGTTGATGAAGTGAAGATTTTTGTTGAGAGTTATCGAGAAACTTGGAAGAAGACCGGTTGCACATTAATGGTTGATGGATGGACAGATCAAAAGAGGAGAACTTTAATTAATTTCTTAGTATATTGCCCTAAATGAACTATTTTTTTAAAAACAGTAGATGCATCAGAGGCCTCAAAGACTGCTGTGTTGTTGCATAAATTGTTTAGAGAGGTTGTTTTATTTGTTGGGCCTGAAAATATTGTGCATATGGTGACCGATAATGCTTCTAATTATGTTGCTGCTTGCAAGTTGTTGGTGGAAGAATTTCCTTCAAAATTTTGGTCTCCATGTGCTGCCAATTGTATCAACCTCATACTCCAAGATGTTGGTAAGCTACAATCAGTTTGTTCTGTTGTTGATCATGCTTTTAGTATTACAAAATATGTTTATAATCATTGTTATACACTATATTTGATTAGGAAGTTCACTGGATGGAAAGAAATATTTCGACCTGCTCCTACTCGTTTTGCTACTAATTTTATAACTTTGCAAAGCATTTTAGTACACAAAGATAATTTGAGAGCTATGGTGACATCTAGAGAATTGGTCTCCTCTGCTTATGCTAAAGATAACAAAGGAAAAAGGTTTTTGATAGTGTATTGAACTCTACATTTTGGGAAGAATGTGCATCAATTGTACGAATGACCAAACCATTGGTTCGAGTTCTATGAATTGTTGATAGTGATGATAGACCTACTATGAGATATTTATATGAGGCTATCCATTCTACAAAGGAAGAAATGTTGAGGAGATTTCAAAAGAAAAGAACTAAGGTGCAACCTTTCATAGACATCATTAATAATAGATGGGATGGACAATTGTATAGGAAGCTTTATGCAGCGGGATTTTGGTCGAATCCTTGATTTCAGTGTGATGTCAATCTAATGGATAAATATATAAAAACCATTTTCGGACTTCTAGATGTTGTTGAGAAGTATGCAAATGAAAATGCAATTCTGCTAAGCAAGCTTACAAGTGAAATGAAGTTGTTTAGGAATGCAGAACATGACTTTGGTAGAGTGTTTGCGAAAAATGATCGTATCATTTTACCTCCAGGTATATTATTATTTTCATATTCAAAGTAATTTAAAAATATTATCTTGATATAATCTAACTTATTAATTTTGTATATAAATGAATGGTGGGTGTTGTATGGAACTTGAGCTTCAAATCTCCAAAAGCTAGCTATACGAGTTTTAAGTCAAACTTGTAGTTCTTCAGGATGCGAGAGGAATTGGAGTATTTTTTAGCACACCCACTCTAAGAAGAGAAATCGATTGGAGCATCATAGACTTAATGACCTAGTTTATGTCCACTATAATCTGAGATTAAAACAAAAGTATTTTCTTTTCTCTAAGTCTTCAAAAGTTATTTATATTATTACATAGCATCATTGATACTCATATTGGGTACCTTAACTTTGATTTTTGTGAAATTATTGGAAAGGATGGAATTATGATTCAATTAATTTTGAGGCATTTTCTGATACTGAAAATCGGATAGTAGAAGATGATCTATCATCTTTAACAACTGAAGAAGTAGAGATCTGTCGTCGTAATTTATCAACCATGACTATTCAAGATACTTTAAATGAAGGTAATGGAAGATTTGATCTTTCACTTTGTGTCATGACTATAATGTTTATTGATTAAATATGTTTCAATTGTAGATTTGATAAATATAAATGAGATTGAAGATGACTGTGATGATGAAGATACACAAGAGCATGATGATGTTTCAATAGGCATTAATGAGGTTGGCTCAATTCCATTAGTATTTGATTCAAATTTTGCTCCTATGGACACTGAAGTACTCAATGCTTATATTCAACCAGAGTAAAGATGTTGTGAAGAAAAAGTGTGGTTATTCCAATGAGGTCTTGTACTTTACCATTTTTTTTTTAAAATTACATTAGTGTTCAACATATTCTAAAATTTTTTATTTTCTTTATGCAGATGAAGATGTTGATTTATGGATTCTAATGCAAAATGGAGTTAAAATATTGATTTATGGATTCTAATGCAAACTAGAGTTTGAATGTTATCACCTTATATCTATTATGTTAAATTATGTATCACTAGAACAACTTATTATTTTATTATCATTATTTTTAAATTATGTTAAATGTTTGTTTCTTTGAAGATAAATGCACCTTGTAATCTATTGATGCTAATTAATTATGCTAGTACATATATTAATGTGATATTTTCTTATTAATTATGCTAGCATATATATATTAATGTGATATTTTATGTCAAAAGAACTATATTAATGTGTATTTTTGTTCTTGACCCGGGTCAACCCACAAGACCCGTGACCCGATCATTTTACCGGGTCAACTACCGGATCGGGTCTGATAACTATGATTATTAATCTTAATATTTGATTTGTCACACTCAACATCACGATGATCTTTAAAAATTAAATATCAATGCGAAAAAAATAGATATTTGACATCTTATTTTTTGGGGGAGGTCTTATTTAAGGAGTCATTATCTAATATTATGGTCACTAGAAACCCTAACTGGTCAACAAAAATTATACGCAAAAGGAAAGAAATTATCACCCTTAAGCGTATTACCTGAGGTAGGTTGCGTTGTTGGTTTTGTCTTAAATTGCTAAGAGTTTGTTGAATTATATTACCAAAGTACCAATGATCTGCTTGTAATATTTTTGACTCTGGTGTTGATAAATATTACGTAACACAAAAAAAGTATAGTATTTCTGATTCTAGCGCTAATAAATAAACTAGTAAAATTTGAATTGAAAGCAAAGTATATATATATTTTTTGTTTTTTTTATATATATAAAAAGATATGTATGGAAGTAATTATATTTTTATTTTTTTATATATAAATTAGCTCAAGCAGCACGCATGCGTGCGTGTCGCACAGTGCGAAAGTAATTATAATTACCTTCGCACAGTGTAATGCAAACACAGAACGCAGGGAAGAAGCTTACTCGTTTCAGGGGCAGGGGCTGCTACTTAAAGACGAAGACGATGGCGATGAAGACGTGAGGCTGCTGGCCGAACAGACACTCTCCTCTGTTTCTTCTTATCTTCACTTGTTTTGGTCGCCTGTTTTCTCTTTGTCTCTCCGTTCTTCAAATTCTTTTTCTCCTGTGTTCTCTTAACTCTCTCTCTATACTGTCTCTGTCTATTCTTTTTCTTTGCGTTTTATTTCAGTCTGTGTGTTTTCTTTTTGTTTTTGCTGCGAGTGTTCTTCTTCGCCGTCTTCTTTTTCTGGGTTTTTCCTCCTGGTATTCTCTGTTCGTTCGTCCGGGTCTCCCCTCTGTTCTCTGGTTTCCCTCTTCGTCCCTGTGTTTGCTCTCTCTGGTTTTCCCCCTGGTTTTTCTGTTCTTTCGTTCGTTTCGTCCTCCTCGGTTCGTGGCCTTTCTCTGGCTTTTATAAAGCCAGAGAATGCCATGCGGTCGCCTCAGTAATGGCATGCATCGTAGGGGCGAGAGGGATCGTGGCCAGCTGGATGAGTCGAATCGCTTCTCCTTCCTGCTCAGTCGGTTTTCCCCGGGGTAACGAAGAAGGTGATGACCAGTTTGAATTGAAACGGCGCCGTATCATCTGAAATGGCTACTTTCAAATTGCCCCCTTAACTTCTGACATTTATCACTTAGGCCCCTGTTCAAGGAAAATCTCTTTTGTTTTTTTAATTTTGACCCTGGATCAATTGCAATTGGACCCATGGCTTTTAGCGTCATTTACAATACAATCCTTTATTTCTGAATTATTCAATTTAGTTCTTAATTGACTCTTCAACTTTTAATTCTTTCAAAATTACCCTTGAAAAAATCAATTAAACTCCTATGATATCACCTCCTATTCACTTTGATCATTGGATTTTAATTTCTTGCAATTTTAACCCAAATCAGCCCCAAACTTTGTTATGTCCTCAATTAAGCCCTTGATTGTATTAGTTAATTAAATCAGAGTTTAATTAAGTCCCCAAACTTATTAATTCTTTCAATTTTTGATCAAATTGACTCTCACATTTATAATTCATCCTTACTAGTCCTTAAACTTTTTAATTTGTATTGTTTTGAACCAATTCTCAAATTATTTTTTATTCATTCATTTTTTATTTATTTAAAAAATATTTTCTATTATTTTTTTTTGAAAATCTAAAAATTGGTATAATATTGGAAAATACTTGTAGTGGTCTTTGGAAGAATAGTTATTTAAATGCTCTTTCAAGTGATCAATGTGATCCTAGCCACGCAAGAAGATATATTAATATTTGTGCTTGTGTCTTTGTGTTTCATTGACCTCCTCTAATTATGTGATCACTTCTTTTATCCATTGTTATTTAAAGTAAAATGGTTATTAAAAAGCTATTGACAAAAGGCAACCAGAACAAACTATTAATTAAAATCCTAAATTATGAAAATAAAAAATAATTAAATTAAAAAAATTTAGGTATCAAAATTAAAAAAGGGACCTAAACTTCCTGTTAGCAAAATATTTTCCTAAAGGGATTGAATATTTTTTAAAACTTCAAATTTGATCCTTAAATCTCTAATTATTTTAAATTATTAAAATTAAATTTTATTTTACAAAATTAAGAATTCAAATGATGACAAAATATTTACTCGACACATGGAGATCTCCACACAGTAATGAAAAACAAGCCACAAGACTACTTGCATATTAAAACAATTCTAAAGAGCCAAATAAGAGACAAAGAAATTAAGGGACCAAAGTGTAAAAAATTATAAGGACCAAATAAAAAAACATTATTTAAATGAATAGTGTTTTCCCTAATAGTCTACCATGAAAAGATTGAGGGGACATGTTTTTTTTATAATTTATTAATTATGAAAAAATATTTATTATTAATAAATAGTTTTTTTTATTATAAAGATTTATGCACGTGATTTTGTTTTAATTAAATTACTGTATTTTTTTTCCTTGTAACAATTTTAATCCTATAGTATGTTAACTACTACAAATTAATTAAATTGTTTATTATTATAGAATTTGTCAACTATTAACTTTGAAAAACAAAACTCAAGGTTCATCCAATTAATTAAATATTCTTGAACCCCAATAATGAAGCGTACATCCAGCACAATTAAACCATCTTTGACATTGCATTGTTTTATTTGCGATAACTTAATTAGACGTGTCTGTAAAACAATTTGCCCTAACAAATCTCTCCGTTTCCAGAACTGCTGTCCTCTTCCTTGTAGAAAAGTCGACGTTCCTATCTAACAAGGCATTGCCTGTGGGCTTGCTCGTGTAATGTGATTCTTTGTTGAAATAATATTTTTTTAAAGTATTTTTTATTTAAAAATATATTAAAATAATATTTTTTATTTTAAAAAATTATTTAACATTAACATATTAAAATAATTCAATAATATAAAAAAAAAATATTTTTTTATGAAACCCAATTCTAAACTAAGCTTAGTTGCCAATACAATAAATATATATGCAGCTGATTTGTGTTTGTCTTCATAAAATTAGAAACTGAGACTTTTCAAACCATGCCATCTCCTTGTGGCTATGCCTTAGACACAAGATTTACAATTAAATTTTCCGGGGCTTGGCAAGGAGAATTAGGAATGTGCGACCGCCGGGTGTGATGCGATGTGATAACCAGAGTTTCCACCAAGCTGGCAAAGTGCAAATTGCAAATAGGATTGTCGACGTAGTAATTTCGTGTTAATTTTTACTTGAACAATTTCATGTTATTATATATCTTCTAGCAGCTACCCAACCCCAAGTACTAAGTACCAAAAGGGTTGGCCATATTGGATAATGATAACTTGCTTAAATGGTGAACTTGGATAGTCAATCCTGGTGACAAATTTCCTGCATAGGACTTGAAATTTTCAACCTCGGACGGTTATACAACCATCTTGCTGCTTATTCAAACACGGAAACAGCCTGAAGTCTGAGCTGCACATCCTTACGGTGCAAGTAATTGTAGTAATTAAAGGGATAAGACAACAACAGCGTGAACTTTCTCTCGGCATTTTCCTATATATTGCGCTTATTTCTAAGTTGTAGAAGTATAATTAAGCAAAACAAGATCTTATAGCTGATTTTTCTTGTGCGAACACTTACAACCATGACAAGTATCGGAACTACATTAAGCTTCGTTTGGCTAACTATGGCCATATGTAGTTTAGCTCAGCCAGCCGATGACCAGAGCCCTCCAGTGCTCGACACCAGCGGTCAGCCTCTTGAAACCGGTGTTGAATACTACATACTTCCTGGTATAACTGATGTTGCAGGTGGTTTAACCTTAGTCAACCGGAACGGAATTAGTTGCCCTTTTTACGTTGGCCAGGAACCCCTGGCAAGTGCTGAACCAAATGGCACTTCAGTCATCTTCACTCCATACACTTCTGGAGAGACCATCATCAGGGAATCCAGGGACTTGAGTGTGCAATTCCAAGCATTAACTATTTGTATCCAGTCTACTGCCTGGAGGGTAGGGGAGGAGGATCCAGAAACAGGAAGGCGATTTATCGTGACAGCAGGAGACAAATCATACTTCAGGATTGACAATAATGGAGGTGTCTACAGTTTCTCATGGTGTCCTACTGAATCCTGTCCAACTTGTGATAGGCCAAGGTGTGGATCTGCTGGCATTTTGATAGAGGATGACAAAAGATTGCTAGCCTTGGATGGTCCTGCATTTCCTTTTGTATTTACCAGGGCCTAAATGTTAATGCCATCCATAGGCATTCCATATAATTATATAATGGAATAATGTCAAAGAAGGGTGTTGTTTTCTACAATAAATAATAACGGATGCCTTGAAAACATTACACTGCGTACGTATAGTTTTGTGAAATAAATAATAATGGATGCCTTAATATCATAATGTTAGCATTATAATTTTTATAAACCCTTTTGATTTAATTTGTTTATTTTACATGTATATTAATGATATAAGCACGAATCAAAATTTTATGCTGCCATCTGACTAAGTCATTTTTAGTATTATTAAAGTGATCATCAAAAGGTATAAACTTCATCATCAAAAAGAATTAGAGATAATATAAAAACAATGTTTTGAAAGGATGAGGCTATAGTATCTTACTACATAATGCAATTAAAATAATTAAGCATATGCTTTTCAAGAATATGATGAACGACCAGAATAAAAAAAAAAAAAAAAGCCAGGATAATTTTCTTTAAACGGTGGAAATTTTAGCATTATACAATAAACAAATTGATACACTTATTTTGGGTAATATTCCATAAAATACTAAACACACATCACATTATATTCAAAAATAAATTTCACATGTTTTTGCTAGAAATATTCATTCTTCAGTTCATCGTGAAATTGATGATGCAAAATTTTATTTAATTGTTGATGAGGCTTGAGATGAATCCAAAATAGAACAAACTAGTTACATGACCCACGAGATGCCGCGAGTTAATTTTTTTTGCATAAAAAATATCAAAAAAAACTAAGATCTAAAAGTGTTACGTCTTTTTGCAAAGCTATACCCAGGAGTCTTTGGTTTGGCTGCAACACTTGACCCAAGAGTAATATTTATAATATTAATAATAACATTAAACTTGCATGATCCAAGTTTAAGTGGGTTTGACCGCAATATCAAATCCAATAGCCTTGGATGTGGGTCTAGCTACAAGGTCGTGTCATAAAAGTGTGATAATCAAATAGATTAATTAAAAAGAAAAAAATAAAGAAAAAAACCAACAGGAATAAAAAAACTAATGAAGAAAAATAAATGTTTTTTGAATTAACTGGGCTAACCCTTCAAACCGAGTTAACTCGTCAAACTTTGGATTCGTGTTGTGAAAGTTTGATAACTAAATAGAAAAAAAAAAATTGACGAGTTAACACAGAATTAATTGGGCTAACCCGTGAAACCAGGTTAACCCATCAAACCCGAGATCCATGTCATGAAAGTTTGATAACTAAATAGAAAAAAATTTAACATTAACAAACTAAATTAAACAAAAAAATTAACTAAAAAGGAAAAAAAAACAAAAACAAATAAAAGGCATCACCCTTTTTACTGTGGACTGCACTGTGCAGTCCACAATCAAAGGCATAAAAAAAAGAAAAAAATAAAAACTAAAGGCATCAGTCGATAACTAAATAGAAAAAAATTAATATTAATGAACTAAATTAAATAAAAAATATTAATTAAAAAGAAAAAATAAAGGAAAAAAAACCTATAAGAAAAAAAAAACTAATGAAAAAAGAGAAAAAAAAATCTAAATTAACTCTAAATCAACTGGGTTAACCCGTCAAATCTAGGATCCGTGTCATAAAAGTCTGATAATTAAATAGAAAAAATTTCATATTAAGAAAGTAAATTAAAAAAGAAAAGAAAAAAACTAAAAAAAACTAAAGGCATCAGCTTTTTGACTGTGGACTGCACTGTACAGTCCACAGTAAAAGGCTTAAAAAGGAAAAGAAAAGGAAAAAAAACAAAGGCATACGCCATGGATTAAATTTTTTTTCTTGCATAAAAAATATCAAAAAAGGCTAAGATTTAAGAGTGTTAGGTTTTTCTGCAAAGATATACCCAAAAGCCTTGGATCTAGCTGCAACGCTTGACCAAAGAGTAATATTTATAATATTAATAATAATATTAAACTTACATAACTCAAGTTTAAGTGAGTCTGATTGCAACACCAGACCCAATAGCCTTGGATGTGGGTCTAGCTGCAATGTAGTGTCACAAAAATGTGATAATTAAATAGATTAACGAAAAAGAAAAAAACAAAGAAAAAAACCAACAGGAAGAGAAAACTAATGAAGAAAAAGAAAAAAAATCTGAATTAACTGGGTTAACCCTTCAAACCAGGTTAACCTGTCAAACCTGGGATTCACATCATAAAAGTTTGATAACTACATTAAAAAAAAAAATGACAGGTTAACCCAGAATTAATTGGGCTAACCCGTGAAACCAGGTTAACCCGTGAAACCCGAGATATGTGTCATGAAATTCTGATAACAAAATAGAAATAAATTTAAAATTAACAAACTAAACTAAACAAAAAAAAATTAATTAAAAAGAAAAAAAATTCTGGGTTAACTCGTTAAACCAAGTTAACCCGTTAAACCCGGGATCCGTGTCATGAAAGTCTGATAACTAAAAAAAAAAAATTTAACATTAACAAACTAAATTAAATAAAAAAATTATTAAAAAAATAAAAAAAAATTGACGGGTTAACCCAAAATTAACTGGGTTAACCCGTGAAACTAGGTTAACCCATGAAACCTGAGATATGTGTCATGAAAGTCTAATAACTAAATAGAAAGAAATTTAACATTAACAAACTAAAGTAAACAAAAAAAATTAATTAAAAAGAAAAAAATTTAAAAAAAAATTTATGGGTTAACTCGTCAAATCATGTTAACCTATTAAACCTGGTATCTGTGTCATAAAAGTCTGATAACTAAATAAAAAAAATTAACATTAACAAACAAACAAAATTTATTAAAAGAAAAAAAATTAAAAAAACAAAAAAAAACCTAAAGGCATAAAAAAATGGAAAAAAAGACAGCTCAGAAAACGAAAAGAAAAAAAAACTAAAAAAATGAAAAAAAAAGCTCTTCTTTTACTGTGGACTGCACTATGCAGTCCACAGTAACAAACTGAGCCGTTTTAGTTATAATTTAATTAATTGAAAAGAAAAAAAGCAAAAAAAAATATTTCAAGTTAACTCGTCAAATCAGGTTAACCGTTCAAACCCGGAATCCGTGTCATGAAAATCTGATAACTATATGAAAAAAATTAACATTAACAAACTAAATTAAACAAAAAAAATTCATGAAAAGAAAAAAAAACAAAGAAAAAAGCAAAAAAAAAACTCATAAAGGCATAGAAAACGAAAAAAAACAAAAAAAAACAAAAACAAAAAAAACAAAAAGAAATAAAAAGAAAGAAAAAGAAGACAGCTCAGCGTTTCATTGTGGAGTTGCATAGTGAAACACTGAGCAGTTTTAGTTTATTGTTAATAATCTTTGTTATTAAGTTTATTGGTAGAAGTGGATTTATACGAAAATATTTTTTGAATATAGTGCACATCAAAGATATAACTGCTTTAAATCTTAAGAAAGAGATTTCCTCTGTTTTATCTCATCACAATCTTGATATTCAAAATTTTAGAGGTCAATGGTATAATGGTGCTTGTAACATGTATGGAGAGTGGAATGGATTGCAAGTTTTATTCATTAAAGATTGTCTTTATGTATATTATGTATATTGTTTAGCCCATCAATTACAATTGACTCTTATTGTTGCAGCCAGAGAAGTATCTCATGTTCACACCTTTTTTTATAACATGATTTTTATTGTTAACGTTATTAGTCAAGCTTTTAATCAACTACAATTGAACATTAATTGATATTAGTGAGATTAAAAAGAGTAAATAAGCTAGTCAAGTAGGTGGTTTGTAGTGACTTGGAGATAGTAGATGGGATTCGCACTTTAAATCAATTTGTAATCTGATAAAAATATACGACGCAACTTGTTTGGTTCTTGAGAACATTGCTTCAAATGTATCTACTTATTCTCAACGTGGTGATGCAATTTTTGCAATTATGTTGCTAATATCTTTTGATTTTACAATCATCTTACATGTAATGAAGAATGTTATGGGAATTATTGATATTCTTTACCAAACCTTGCTATAGAAATCCTAAGACATTTTAAATGTTATGTATTTAGTGTCTAGCAGAAAGAATTCTTTAAAAGTTAAGAGATGATGGTTGGAAAACTCTTTTAGAGGAAGTGACATCATTTTGTAAGCATCGAGACATTGAAGTTTCTAATAGGGGTGTTTGTTTTTCTAATTTGGGACAATCTCTCCTTAAAAAAAAATCAATAACAATTAAGCATCACTACCGAGTTGATATATTTACATCTATCATTGATCAACAATTACAAGAGCTAAATAATAGATTCAGTGAGCAGGCAACCGAGCTTCTCATGTTGAGTACAACTTTTGATTATAAAAATATCTACAAATTATTCAATGTTGAAGATATAAGTAGGCTTGTTCATAAGTTCTATCATGAAGATTTTTCTAACCAATAAAAAATTCATTTGAGATTCTAGTTACAACATTATAAGTTTGATGTTTCCAATCTTCCAGAGTTAAAGAATTTTTCATTGATTGTTTATTTATGTTAAGGATTGTTAGAAACTAAAAAATCAACCATTATTCACTAATTGACAGATTAATTTAGCTTATTTTGACTCTTCTTGTTTTGACAACAACTACTGAATGAGTTTTTTCAGCAATGAAGATTTTTAAAACAAGACTTCGCAATTGAATGAAGGATGATTTTCTTATATATTATTTGATTGTTTATATAGAAAAAGAAATTGCTGAAAAATTTACAATAGATATTATAATTGATGATATCTATTCCATGAAAAAACGACGAGCACAATTAAAATAAATATGTAAGAATACTTTTTTTATTAGTTTTAATTTAATTTGTGTTAACAACTTATGTATGATATATTAGAAAAAAATTATATATCTTGTTATATTAATTTTGGACCCCTCTAAAAAATTATTCTAGCTATGTCTCAAGTCACTAGAAACCTTGACTGATCATCAAAGATTTAATATAAATGATTGTTTATGTTAGGGAAAAGATATTATCATCTTAAAGTGTCATACCTAAGATAAATTGCATTACTAATCTTGTTTTAAAATTACTAATACTTTGTTGTGCTTAATCTGTTAGCGGTATATATACAGAGTGATAAGAGGTTCACTATAATGATTTAAACCTTTATTAATGGTTCAAACCTAGATGTCCTAAGAAAGGTCCATAAAAGAAGCCTAGATGAGGTCATATTTTCTATGGTATCTTTATTCTCTTGACTTTAGCATAAATGAATATTATACTGAAAATAATATTTTTAATTTTGGCATTGGTGAATATTATACTGAAAATGCATTATATCCATGACTTTGGCATCAATGAATATTTGAATGAAAATAATACTCTCAATACTGGCATTGATGAATATTACATAAAGAAAACTTGATATTCCTAACTCTAAAATCAATAAATATTGGACTGAAAAATAATATTCTCAATTCTAACATTAGTAAATATTACACAGTGAAATTTTAATAATCTTGACTTTAATGTCAGTGAATATTAAACTTAAAACCTTATTTGTATAAAAAATTCAAGAAATATACTACTCCTCTTAACAGTCAAGAAAAAGGTTTGATGTAAGTCCTTGAACCTTAAACAGTTAAACATTAAAGACGAATAACAAAATATTTTTTTATTAGGTTTTGAGAACACAAGTTAGTTTTTAAAGGTTTGTGTATGTTGGTTTAGAAACTTAATTTGATACATGTTCTAATAGGATTTATAAACTTAATATAAAGTACATAAATACATGCAACAAATTTTATTTTTTTATTTTTGGTAAAAAGTGCTATGAGCTATTGTATTATTTATGAGCTCAGGGAGTCCACAGGTTTAATTAACTCCAAGGGCCCTAAACAAACTATGAAGATCCAAAACTACTCACTTCAACTCCTTAACGTGCTCTAAAGTTAAAACACTAGGGAATTATACCTGTTATGGCAATGACCAAAAGCAACCAACCCTTTGTTCCCATTTTAAGCTAAAAAACCAAAAGCAGCCAACCCTAAGGAAACCAAACCAAACCAAACTGGTCCTTGAGTGACAGAATGGTTAGTCTTGCATTAAAGTGATAAGAAACAGCTACAAAACCATCTCTTTCTTACAGGACGTAAACATAACCAGCTTATATGGGAGGCTAAAGCCCTATGGACTCGAGCAAGTAAAACAATAAAAGAGGAGAAAAACAAAATTCTCTAAGTTGCTCTCTTAACAATGGCCGGCACGTTTTAACGGAAAATGATATGGATTTCTCTCTATAATTTCAATAATGTCATTCATTTTATATTCTAAATGTTATTTTCATCAAAACTCCAATCCATCAATATTTTTTTGTATGCAACATCATATTTATTCTTGCCTAGAATTTTAACTAATTTACAGGATTTTTATCTCTAGTCATAACAAATATTTCTTGATTTATTGTTTCTCAGTTGAAAATTCCACTATTAAGAATGGGATTTACACAAATACCTACCGACCTTAGCACCTTCGTGGCGAGACCTACCAACCCAAGAAATTCAAGGCAAATACAACCCAACCCGAGCATCGACAGGTCGAGACCTACCAACCCAAGAAATCAAAGACAAATACCTTTAGACCCGAGCACCAATAGGCAAAGAATTAGCACCCAAAAACTCCAAGGAAAATACCTACCAACCATAGCACAACCAAGTCGAGACCTACCGACCCTTAGACTCAAAGGGAAATACCAACCGACCTGAGTTTCAACATGTCAATACCTTCTGACCCAAGAAATCTAAGGCAAATACCTACACACTCGAGCATTGACAGGTTGAGACCTACTGACTCAAGAAATCCAAGGCATTTACCTACAGACAAGAGCATTGACAGGTTGAGTCATGCCGATCTCAAAGTCAAATACCTATTGAATCGAGCACCGTCAGGCCGAGACCTACAAACCCAGGAAATCCAAGGCAAATACCTATTAACCCAAGCACCGACAAGCTAAGACCTACCGACCCGAGAACAACAAGGCAAATACCTAGGAACTCGAGCATTGTCGAGCCGAGACCTATTGACCTAAGAACTTCAAGTCAACTACCTTCCAACCCGAGAATAACAAGGAAAATACCTATAACCCAAGCATCATCGGGCCGAGATTTATCAACCCGAGAACTCCAAGGCAAAATACCTACAGACTCGAGCTCCGATGGGTCAATACCAATCGACAAGAAAACTCTAAGCCAAATACCTATTGACGCGAGCACCATTAACCCATGACCTATCTACTTGAAAACTCCAAGTAAAATACCTATCACCTCGAGCACCATCGATCCGAGACCTACTGACCTAAGAAATCTAAGGCAAATACCCACATACTTGAGCACCAACAGACTAAGACCTACTGATCCAAGCATTGTTGAGTAAAGACCTACCGATTTGAGAACTCCAAGGCAAATACCTATAAACTCGAGCATCAACAGGTCATGACCTACCGACTTGAGAACACCAAGGAAAATATAAGAACGAAATTGAAAATAAATAATAATAAAAATAAGCTAAAAAGAATTCAATCGAAATAGGTGTTCGTAATTGACCACCAACCAAATATTAAGATGTTTATTTGAGAGGCGATAACTTCGTAAAAAGCAAACTATAACAAATTATGAAATACAATTCAAGATCAATGAAATATTGAAAAATAAAATTGAAAAGAAAAATTAAAAAGGATTTGATTGAAAGAAAAAAAAGGCAAGTTTAGACTTTTCTTTTAAAAATAAATTTAATATTATATCATTTTACTAATTCATATGTTTCCTGCCACGTTTTATCAATAAAACGAGATGACATGCCCGCACGCTGCCGCGGGCTTATAAAATAAATGCACTTAATAGTGTTATAATTGTGAACTAGCGCTAGATAAGTAACAGAAACTAAAGGTATGATGAAGCAAATATTTCATGATAGAAAAAAAAGTTGTGTTGGTGATCAAAAACCTAGAGACTGAACAAAATAATTTGTAGCAATCTACAGTATTTTGTGAGGAAAGATACACTGTTTTTGCCATATGATTTAACTTTTCTGTTAATAAAAAGAAAAAAAAATTACAAAGCTAAATTCTCTACCAACTTAATATTAAAAAAAAAACCAACAAAGATAATTTTGGAAAGAAAAATATCCATGAGGAAAAATGAGGTAGCAATTGACAATGTTTTGTAAGGAAAACTATAGTGTTTTCCCTAATAAAATAAAATAAAAAACAATTTAGAGAAATATTTTAGCAATCCACGGTGTTTTGTGAGAAAAACAACGTAGCTTTCCTCATATGATTTAGCTTTATTGTAATTATAATTTTTAACCAAATCAATATTTAAAAAAATCGACAAAGATAATTTTAAAAAAAAATCATATGGAAAAACACTGTGATAATTCACAGTGTATTAAAGAAAAAAATTTACAAAGCTAAATGTTAATTAACTCAATATTAAAAAAAAATCGACAGAGATAATTTTAGAAAAAAAATAACAAAAAAAACACCAAAAAAAGAGAGAACAAAACATGTTGGAAACACTGTAGCAATTCACAGTGTTTTGTGATGAAAACTACAATGCTTCCCCACGTGCTTTAGCCTTATTTGTAATGACTTGTAATTGTAATTCTCAAACAACTCAATATTAAAAAAAATTAAAATTGAAAAAGATAATTTGGAAAAAATTATAAGAAAAAAAACCATGTGGAGAGACACTATAGCAATCCACAATGTTTTGTGATGAAAGTTACAATGTTTTCCCCACATGATTAAGCTTTATTACAAAGTTAAATTCTAATCAACTCAATATAAAAAAAAATGACGAAGATAATTTTGAAAAAAAAATATTACAAAAAAAAAACACAGAAGAAATTGGAAAAAAAAAACCATGTAAGGAAAAACTGTATAAATCCATAGTGTTTTGTGAGGAAAAACTTGTATTTACTTGTAATTGAATTCTTAACTAGCTTAATATTTAAAAAATAAAAATGACAGACAATTTTAGAGAAAAACATAATAAAATAGAAAAAAACTATGTGGGAAAAAAACATTATAGCAATCCACATTAATTTGTGAAGAAAGTTACAGTGATTTCCTCACATATTGTAACTGTAATTTTTAACCAGTTCAATATTAAAAAATAAAAGATAAAAGATAATTTCAGAGAAAATCATTAAAAAAAACCAAACATTGTAGCAATTAACAATGTTTTAAAGAAAAAAATTACAAAACTAAATTCTTAATCAGCTCAATATTAAAAAAAAATTGACAAATATAATTTTAAAAAATAAAAAATAAAATAGAAAAACTATGTGAAATAACATTGTGTGGAATCCAGTGTTTTAAAAAAAAATTACAAAGCAAAATTTTTAACTAGTTCAATATTAAAAAAATCAACAAATATAATTTTAAAAAATAAAAAAATAAAATAAAAATATTATGTGGGAAAACACCGCAACAATATACACTATTTTAAAGAAAAAAAATTATAAAGCAAGATTTTTAACCAGCTTATTATTTAAAAAGTAAAATCAACAAAAATAATTTTGAAAATAAAAAAGAAAAAAAATGCAAAAAAAAAAAGAAAAGTAAAAAAAAAAAGGAGAAAGTTGGAAAAAAAACATGAAAAAATGTAAAAAAAAAAAAATTATACTATAAATTACTGTTGTAATCCAAGTAATTTTAGGTGTGGAAAAAATAATTTCCCTACACCATTTAGATTTAAATGTATGTATAATGAAGTGTTTAGGATGCAAATTCAAGTGCAGAGAGCTTCGATGAGCAATTAGAGGTAAATCCAAATGAATGACAGAAAAACTGAACACTAGTGGCCCACAAAATTTCCAAGTTCTATGTCTTGAAGAAAAAAAACTCCTTGCTTTTACGAATATTTTGTTCTAGAGGATTGATGCACAGACAGAACATATGTAAACAATTCGAGAAAAAAATATTACAGAAGTCTGCAGAAACAAGCTTTTTGATGATCAACAAGTAATTTGGGAAATGGGCAACATGAAGAAATAGTTTCCGCTGCAAACTTTCCAGCCATACAGAACTAACAAATTTATGGGGATCATTCCCATGAGGGATTTCTGCCAACTGATGAGTAGCTGCATTATCTCCATGATTTGGCATGATAATATGCAGCTACAACATATGGGAACATCAGCACCTTGTCTAGCATCAGAAGAGGAACTTCAAATGGCTTTCAGTTGATTGTTGCACGCTCAAAGCTTCATGGGATCGATTATAAAGCAAAAGAGAGACAACGCTCCCAAAATCTTCTCTCCATTCAGTCAATCTCTAGTAATATCATAGTTTAGAACATTCTGGGCACCTTTTTTCTTCACAAAGAACCAGTAGTTCACACATGAAAAAAGAGATCCTTTATGTATTGTTTACATGAGTGTTTTTCCTTTAGCAGAGATCGTATCCTACTACCAGAAACGAATCTAAAAATAACAAGGATCTGTTTCTGCAGGTAATGAATTGATGTACGTCAAAAAAGGGATGGGTCTACTGTAAAGTATCATCTTTGTCTAGATATCAAAGGCATATTATAATGATATGCACAGTTAATTACTCTCAGTGCGGTAGTGGTTCTCGCATGATAGGTTCGAGTTGTGAAAATAGTTCAGAACTTCTCATCCCACCATTTTCAACTACAACAAATTTCTAGGCAAGCAAACTACTTCTTAGTTGTTCCCGATTTTATTTTATCTTTTTTAATGAATCACAAATTTTCAACATTGATTTCAACTGTCAGACTGACCGATTACCACCATTTTCAACTAAACAACATTGAATTTCCATGGATTGGTCTCATGGCAGACTCAAACGCATAAATGGAGCAATTACTCATGCCTAAAGACAACACCAAGAAAAGCCGGTATCACCCAAAAGATATTTTAGCTGCGGCTAGTTAATTATGAAAGCCACCTCAAAACTCACTAGAAATCACGCTTTCTACTGTGACAACATGCTTGCATGATGGAACGATAGCAAGAATTACATGAGATGATGGAGGTACCTTGCATTTGTGCCACCACTTCAATAAAATTGTGAACTCTTCCATAACCAAAGAAGTCAGTTGATACATGGCCTTCTCATTCATTCAATAGTAATTAGGAACCACGTTAGTTTCAAAGGAAGCACGACTTTGAATAACCAACGAGAAGTAAAGATGAGCAGATCAGGTGATGCAAGGATTTCAGACAACGGACAGAGGCAGAACATCCTCTTGAATCTGGAAGATCCAATACAAGCTAATCTTCTTAATGTCATGGCACTATTTTTTTCATTTGCTAATCATCCTCAAATTAGTTCATCCTCAGATTTGTATCAATTCCAAGCCTACTAGATATTGCAAGATATCCAAGATTGACAAATCTCTGTGTTGACATGCCTCCAAACAACAAGACCAACTTTAACTTGACCTCAAAACCAAACACATTGCATGAGATGCGCCAACTGAAACCGAAAGCACACTGTGCTGTCCCAATCCATCATCCTCCATTAGAAACTTGACTTCAACTGGGCATGATTGAACCTCGGGCAAGCCAGGTATTCCCAATTGAGAATCTTTGGCATTTCCCCACATGTACAGCTTCCCTTTATCTACACAGAAACCACAACAGCACTTTTAAAGACAAAAAACATGCGAAGTTAAGACAATTCCAAGCCTCGCTCCAAACAATATGCAGCTGACATTAGTAAGAGCATCTAGCCAAACAGGGGTAACATGTGGCATGCTGATATTGAAAAGCAACCAAGAAATGAAGACAGCCACCGTCAACAACTGGCTCAAAAGTTCAAGCAAATTGCTGGGTAGGCTTATATTCTATATGAGGCCATACCAAACTTCATAAAAATCAAATTATGTTTATTCAACAAATTATCAACACCTGGCATAAAAAGTCAGACCCACTCAATAAAATGGTGAAGAATACATTTTTTGTTGCCCTAGGTATTATTTGTAAGAAATTTCAAATTGCAATCATTAATAGGTTGGCAGCAGGACCAAATAACAAATAAGGTAGATTTGGGTCGACTTTCCATCATCATCATAGTCAAGCCAACTAGTGCGAGTTCAAAGCACTTTCAAATGCTGACTGCCAATTGATGTAAGAGTTAAATTAGAGTATGTCTAGTAAGTGAGAATCATATCTTGCCGGTACAAAAACTGACAGTAATATAATGCCATCAGCTTTTTGATTTACCAGAGGGGCAACTCGTGGCAAGAGTATGCGGCAACCTTGTAGAATCAACCAGATTGTAGGATTGGAGAGTTTCTCTTGCATTAAAAAAAAAAGGTACTGAAAATGCATTTTAAGATCATATCTCAACTCACCAGTTATAGCTGCCGAAGATGAACCTCCACAGGCGATATAAATGACACGCTGATCAGCCAAAGCATCAATCACTGCCGGTATTTTCTGACTTTGAATTGAAGAATGGCCCAGCTGACCATGTCCACCAAACCCCCACGAGAGTACTTTACCTTCATCTGCTAATATGATCAAGAATCAGAAATAGTAGAAAATGCTATGCAATCTAAAAGGAGGCAAGGATAAAGAAGAAAAAAGAAAAAAAGTTGCAATTGTGGCTGCAATCATTAAGTTTTGGTGTCACTTTACCAGTCAAGGCAAGACAGTGATATCCACCACCTGCTATCTGAATGATACGAACATCTTCAAGGCTAGGAATTGGTTTCGGTCTCCAACCACCGACCTTATCACCTCTTCCAAGCTCATAGTTTGAGTTTGCTGAGAAAAAGGGCAAGACACTTTAAATGTGTTGTTTTTGTGCTAACAAAGTGAAGAAAATGAAAGTTCGCTCAAATTTAAAAAATGACAAAAAGCACCATCTGTCACACCAGTTAACTGCTCAAAAAAGATCTTGGAAAATTTATTTCAAAGTCAAGCATAAAAATGATTCCATAGCATCATGCACATGAAGAGACACAGCTTACATCTAATATTGAAGCATTCACCTTCGTTTTTCTTTAAGATATAGTCATATTTAACATAAAAAATTCATAGATGAAAGCTTTATATTATAACAGTGCCCCTAAAATACAGTGCTTTTGCGAGAGATAAAACTCTGTACTCCACTCAAACGTTTCAAAGAAAGTGCATAATACAGTAACTGACATTGTTTATTAACAGCCAAGATTTTAAAACACACTTCAAGAACAGGAAAGTACATAAATAAATACTTTGTAAGAGCGTAGAAGTAGTACTAAAGGAAAAAAAATGTGTGGAGCATTCTCCTATACAATCTTGGCCATGTGCAACATAGGCAACAAAAAAATGGAATGGCAGCTAATTTAATTTAGTGTAAGTTAACACATCACCACAAGGAAGCCCAACAATACAAATGGAATGAAGTAGAAGCAGTGAGAAACGAAAATTTTATATATCCCTGAGTAACCTGAATGGAAAAGGACAGTTCATGAGACAGTGTTCTTCAAACACTGAATGGCAATTAGTACATGATATTACTTCATTAAAGCTCCTTCACTGCATTTTGAAAAATAAAAAAGATACTTGTATCCAAGCAGTAGCACAGAAAAGAAAGAGAACGTCCTGCAAACGAAAGCATCATTCTTACCTCCCCAGTTCCAAATCTGCCCCTCCTCTGTCAGCACCATTGTGAAAAATCCACCACAAGACGCAGTAGCCATAGGCACGGGCAATGCTTTTACTTTGCAGGGTATACTAAGTCCACCCCCTTCATTTGGACCCCGGCCAGGGCCGAGGCCCAATCGACCATCCCCTTCCTCTCGACCCCAAGTATAAACTTCCCCTGTATCCAAAATAGGAACCAGATGTGTGAGAGCAAGCAAAAGACAAACATGAACTAATGTTTATACTCGGCTTTAGGATTTAGATAGAGAAGTGGTCATTGCAGGGTTAGACACACAGCACAATGCGGCATAAAAGGCAATTTTTCAGTTGCAGTTTGCAAACAGGTACGAGGTACATGGAAATGTACCTCCAAGCAATAAATATACAGATATTGCAACTGAGATGTACAAATAGTTGCTACTTGTTTGCATAGATGAAGAAAAGATTGAATAACCTGATTCAGTGACAGCAGCGGTATGTGTGCCACTAGTGGAAATACAGCGTATCTTTCCATCCCAGGAGCCTTCCACCAGTCTAGGGAAGAGTTCTCTATGATAAACAGAGTGTCCCAATGCACCGAAACCGCCATAGCCCCTGTAAACTTTATTTTTAATAAAACAATATCAAGAAAGACTGAATCTTTTTCTTTCTTTCTTTTCAACAAGAAATGTCTCTTAAAAATATTGATAGAAGGGGTGCAGTAATGACCAGGTAAAGATGTGGCCAAGGGAAGTGATTGCAGCAGAATGAACGCCGCCCAAAGCAATAGAGCGAACGGAATCCAAAAAAGGGTTTAAAGTAGGTAGAAAAGCAGGATTCTCGTGTCCAAAGCCAAGACGGCCTCCATCTCCTTTGCCCCACATCCAAAAATGACCATCAGCAAGAATTGCAGAATGGAACAGCCCACAAGAAATGCCCACCTCAGTCACTCCCTTTTTGTTGTTATTGTCAACAAGTTGGCCTGGGGTTGGAGAAAGAGTGAAGGAGGAAGGCGGTAGCTGAAGGTTGGCCACTGGAGCTGGGTAAAGCCTTATTTCTTCGATGCCGCCACCAAGTTGACCAGAGGCGCCTCTGCCCCATGAAAAGAGCTGGAGAGTTATGGTATCGTTGTGGTTTGATTCGTTGATTTGCGGACTCTTGTAGAGGACAGGCACTTTGGTTGTGTTGGACAGGGAGGAGAAGTGGCGGTTGAGAGTGAGGCGTTGCCGAATAAGACATCTAGGCAACATCGTCTTCCTCATGAGATCATCACCTTCACTTTCCTCCCGCTGCTCTATTGTATTCACTCACTTGTTTGCTGCTGACTTCGATCGCAAATGAAATGAAAAGGGGTTTAAGCACAGAGATCGGTAGATTTTATAATTGGAAAACCCAATATAGTCTCAAAACATGGAATTACTGTTAATTAATTCTCAAATCTCTTCATTAGTTCATTTTATCTCAAACATAATTAAAATTAAATAATATCACTTTTTTTTTTATTAAATGTGTTTGTTAATCCTCGTCAATTCCTCACAAACAAGTGTGTAAATAAAAAGTCTTGATATATAATTTTAACTCAATAAATACAGAATTTATGTATTTTTTATTCAGGATAATCAGGTTTTCTAATCAAAATGTTTAGAACAAATCTGAATCAATGCAAAAGTTCAAGTATTACATAAATTTGGTATATGAGCTCATATCAAGTGTGAAGGTTAAAACGTCTGTCTATGAGTGGCGGCTTGCCTTTCTAATTTCTATCTTTTTTAACCTTCAAATCCAAATGGGTTTTGTTGAAGATCCCACTTCAGGATCTTCCTTCCTTAACAAACTAATGTTTACAAGAAATTCAGGGAAAAAGTAGAAGAAAAGCAAATGAAATGAAAAGGGGTTTAAGCACAGAGATGGATGGATTTTATAATTGGGAAACCCAATTTAGTATCAAAACATGGACTCACTGTCAATTAATTCTCAAACCTCTTCATTAGTTCATTTTATCTCAAACATAATTAGAATTAAACAATATCACCCTCTTTTTTTATTAAACGTGCTCGTTAATCCTCATCAATTCCTTCCAAACAAGTGTGTAAATAAAATGCCTTGATGTATAATTTTAGCTCAATGAATACAGAATTTATGTATTTTTTACTCAGGCTAATCAGGCTTTCTAATCAAAATGTTTAGAACAAATCTGAACCAATGCAAAAGCTCAAGTATTACATAAATTTGGCATATGAGCTCATATCAAGTGTGAAGGTTAAAACGCCTGTCTATGAGTGGCGACTTGCCTTTCTAATTTCTATCTTTTTTAACCTCCAAATCCAAATGGGTTTTGTTGAAGATCCCACTTAAGAATCTTCATTCCTTAACAAACTAATGTGTACAAGAAATTCAGGGAAAAAGTAGAAGAAATTTAAGGGAGTGAGAGATAATAGTCCGTGAATCTTATTGTCTACTTAGTTTTTGTACAACTTCTCTTGTTTATACAATTTATACTTGCTTCCCAAATAGAATTAAACTCCCTAGCCATTAGCTAAGGTTAGCTGGTTGTTGTCTTATTTTTTAAACTCTTATCACTAATCAACCAAGGTTTATAACAATATTCTTCCTTTGCGAGATTCTTATCCTCAAGAATCAAGGCACGAAAAATTGATTATTGAGTCTTTCCAGATAAACTTGATTTTGTTCATCCTTGTATCATTGTCAAACAAATTAAATTGAGTTTTCTTTGGCACAAAATGAATATCCTTAAACTTCAACTAACTCTTAATAGAAAAATGATTAACAATCAAATAATTCTCTCAAACATTTATCAAACTCTTGTAAATAGAAGCATGTTCCTCTTTAGTGATCTTCTCAAGCTTTCACAACTAGATAGACATCTTCTTGTTAAGAAACTGTCACTCATGAGAATCTTCCATAATCTTTTTCTTCTTAGATTTAGTTTGTTTCTCCCATCAAACACCACTCTCCTCTCCTTTTTAATCTATAATATTCATCAACTTTGTTAATACCCAATTTTCTACTTAGATTTTTTGATAAATTAAAAAAAATATAAAAATAACAAAAAACAACGAAAACCTTAAAAAAATACATTCTTAATATATTTACATCGTTTATTATTTTTAGTATCGCATTAAAAAAATTTAATTTTCAAAAATCTTTTGAACAACGTTTAACGTGTTACTTTTAAAATTATTAATTTTTCTTATTAAATCGTGGTTGATATTACTCTTTTTAAAAAATTTAAAGTACAAATGTTTTACCAAGCATTTAGAAAAAAAATAATATTTTTTTTGTGAGGGGGCATCTGAAAAGTAGAGGAACCCTAAAAAACCTAATTTTTCATCTTCTCTCAGCTAGCTACCCCCCTCCCTTTGCCAAAAACTCACCAGATCTTCCCTCTCTCAGTCGTCCCGATTACCCTCCATCTTCCCTACAAAATACCAACCCCATAGGCAGCCCTCCTCATTCTCCTCTCTCAGTCGTTCCTCTCCCGTCCCTATCTTTGACCAACTCGCCAAGACTGGAAAAAAAAGGGTAAAGGAGTCCCCTTTTCCCTCTCAACAGCAGTCCTCTGCTTGCCTCTCCGCTAGCCCAAGGAGAAATAGAGGAGAAGGGAGTCGAAGCTTAATATGGTTTGTTCCCTCTCCTTAGACCTCTACTTGCCTCACTGCCAACCAAAGAAGAAAGAGGGGTCGGTGATCTACCCAATCCAACGGGTCTCTAACTGTGTGAGTCGTCGGGGAGTCACTCCACGCTCCACAGCAGATCTGCCACCGGAAGAAGAAGGAAAGAACAACAGACTGAGAAAAGAAAACAAAAACAAATCTAAAAAAAGAAAACAAATCGAAATGTTTATGTTGATATCTTCTTTTGCAGGTGATGGAGGGTGTCATTGCCTGTGCAGGAGAGAAGAGGGGAAGCAGCCAATCCATATCCCTCATGTTTCCCTTTTTTTCTCACGACAGCGCGTGAACCCATGCGCCGCCAGTGGTGTGACGAGTGGATCAAACGCGCCGTCATTGTTCCTGTGACCCAGAAATTTCCAGCACGGTTCCCTAATTCATTTTGTAATTTGACATCGTCATTTAGGACATTCTTCAGATTCTGTACTTAGTAAAATACATTCAGTTTCCATCTCGAAATCTCTTGAATGTGAGATCTGTCATTTTTCCAAATCATCCAAGTTTTTGTTCAATAATTCTACTACACATGTAACTCATGCATTTGAACTTATACACTCAAATATATGGGGACTTTTCGATACAGCACTTGATGGTTATAAATATTTTGTAATTTTTATCAACGATTTTTCTAGAGTCACTTAGATGTATTTATTAAAGTTTAAGGTGATGTATTTTCCAGTTTTCAGGATTTTCATATGTTAATTACAATTTAATTTTCTGGTCATCTTAAAACATTCTGATCAGATAAAAATTCAGAAAACATGTCTAAAAACATATTGTATCAAACTAGTTCTGTTGGTACACTATAACAAAATAAAGTTTTTAAATAAAAAAATCATCATCTGCTTAAAAAAACATGTGCTTTAATGTTACAAATACACATTTCAAATAGGCTTTGGTCATATGGTGTTCTTATAGTTGTTTATCTCATATATTGCTTCGCGTGTTAAATTTTAAATTTCCTCTTAAAGTTTTGCAGGTTACAAGTTTTAAATTGACGCATCTAAAGGTATTTAAATGTTTATATTCATGTTTTGTGCACTTACCCTTATTAAAACGGGACAAACTTGATTCTAAAGTTGTCAAATGTATTTTTTTAGGGTATTCTCAAAGATAAAAAGATACAGATGTTATAATCCCTCAAAAAAAAATATATATATATCAAAAGATGTTATACCTATTAAATATACTTTTTATTACCCTGTCACATGTCAAGAAGAGGATGATTTTAACTTCTAGTTCCAGTTATTATGATCAGAATATATGTTCTCTGCCAACAAGTTCCTAAAGTTAGAATCCAGCCCGCTTTTGATCAATTTCTTTCCACCACTGCTGAGGATCTGCATGTCCAGCACTTGATGTTCTTCAGCCAAATATAGAAGCTCTTGTTTTTCAAGGTGATGAAGTTCCAAAAAAAATGTCTTACAGAACCCGTTAACCTCCTCCCATATTGCAAGAGTATGTAACATATACTATCAATGACAATGTCGTTTCCTTGTTAGCAAGTTGCTTACAAGCCACAATCTTTTCAACAATATTTCCCTTTTCATTTGTGAATGAACTACCAGATAATATATGGGGCCTCAAAAGTGGCATAAAAGATCGAAGCTTGAAAATTTGTTTCAATTTTTTCTGTGACCAGATAAAAGAAAGTTAACAGTGGTGGTTGATAGGATTTGACATGTTGTGAAGGCATCATTGGGTGAAAAGGTGGGCTGAAATGCATTTGTTTTGGTTTGAGGCATAAACAGCTGACTATGATTCTAATTTATTGTGCTACTAGGTGCCCAATATAATAGGTCAACTGTTATTGTTTTCTCGATAATCAAGAGAATGAAAAGGAGGAACGAGATGTAGGGTTTAGAGTGGGATAATAAAAGAGTAATATAATAATAGAAGCAGGAATGAAGAGGTGGATGTAAAAAGAGCAGGCGCACTAGTTACATTATAGTGTTTCTTCATTTTCGTGGGACTAACCTTGTTACCTCTGAAGGCCTTTTTCTATGCTTTTTAGTTCTTACACTTCAAACATGCTTAATCAATTGTACATTCATGGAACATATTTTTCAATCATCTATGCAATCCTTTATAAGTTGCCGATGAGTGGTGCTTATTTAATTTTGTTTTTGAATAACATAGATTTCCCTCTTTCTGAATAGGTGCGCTTGAGTGAGGGAGAGAAGCAGAAAATGCAGATCTGGTCTCTTATTATGCCTTACAAAGAATCCTTTGCCTGGGCTATTGTTCTGTTATTTGATAACAGTATTGCTGTAATTTCTAGGGTGAAGCAGCCCTCTTGCTCCAAGTGTATCTGGCACAAGCTCCCATGACGGTGTTTTTGAGCCTGCAGCAAAGATCACATTGGATGGAAAGTTGGGTTATTCAAGTGGAATCTCTGTTGTGGTTGAAATATCAAATTTAAATAAAGTTAAGGAAAGCTATACCGAGGACTCGCTTCAGGTGTGGTTGAGATGTAATTCATTTATATTGATTTCTTTCACTTTATCTGTGTATAAATTATTTATGAACACTCTCTCGATCGCTTCAGGTGCCTATAAACGTTCTTTCCAGTAAATATACCACTTCATTTGTAGTGTTCTCTCATATCTTTCATTTCCAGTATCTCTAAGGAACCTAGTTGTGCCTGTTTTCTGTAGTATTCGTGTTTCTTTTACCCTTAACCAATGCAAATGTTTGAATTTGTTCGTATTTGATTCTTGTTGTATTCAATATTTTTTGATTGATTTACATTTTTGCTGCTTCTCTCTCTCTCTCTCTCTCTCTCTCTCTCTCTCTCTCTCTCTCTCTCTCTCTCTCTCTATATATATATATATATATATATATATATATATATATTTTTTAAATTGCTGCTTATTTTCCATATTAAGCTCAAAGTTGAGACAAAGAAGAAAAGAGCATTAGAGTGACACATCATTAACACATAAATAGTAGGGGAAGGGTTGTAAAATTTTCTAGAGAATGTAGGTGTTGTGCTATTTTGCTGTGATCTTGAATACTTGTATGATGCGGAGCTGTAGAATATGTGGATAACATTCCCATTCAAAGCATTTCTTATAATAAATAATGGCTTTCCTAGCTTTCCAACTGTGTACTACCTTCGGGTGGGGGGGTTGGTGTTTGGGGAATGTTTTTACACATTGCTATTTTTTGAAGATTATCTTGTTCCTTTTGTCTATCGAAATATTCAGTAGGATTGTAAGGCTCATTCTCTTTCGAGTTTTCTCTTTTTAGGATGCTATATCCTTGTTCTATTATGTCCTTTTCTCTGTTCTAAAAAAAAAAGACACCTTTTGAGCTCCCAGTTCTTTATGAGTCAATTTTGGAGCAAGAATCAAGCCGGATTCCATTCACTGATGCCACATATTAAAGGGTGGGATTCCATGGTGAAAGATTTGGGAAACTAGATAGGAAGGAATATGTGTAGTGAGAGGCCCGTGATGTGTAACAGCTAGGTTTCTGTAATGGAGAAACTCAATCATATTTATGAGTCTTAGATGGATGGCAATCACACACTGCATACTATCCCAGATTCTAGGCAAGTGAAGGCAGATGAGCTGCAGCCTGGAATCTGCTACCTGCAGATGACCGCTGTCAATCCAGTCATGGAAGATGAAGATTTAGGAAGCAAATGAGAAAGAATCTTTTCTCTTTCCACAGGAACTGTCCGTGCACGTGCACACATATTTGACCACTTCTTGTTTGACACCCAATTACAAAAAATGGTAAAACCCAAGGCAGATTGGAAGATCAGTGGAAGAGGAGGTCTGGTCTGTTCTTCAGACTGAAGGCTCATTCCCTGCTCTGGTGAACAGGCTTTTAGTAATAAAATCTGAATCTCTTGAGTTCTCACCTGTCGAGAATGCAATTGGAATGATTGAAACTCGCACAGCTGCCTTACAAAATGAGCTCGAGGAGCCCCGCAGCTCTGACGGTGATCAACTTCCACGTCTCCAAAGTTTGCAGAGAATTCTCCAAGGCAGTGTTGCAGTTCAAGTGAGTTGCCTTTGGATTTGTTTGGGATGTTCCTCTATATTTTCCATTCAAAATTGATACATATATAGATGCTAGGTCAAAATCAAGCCCAATTTCATGTTTTTCAAACATTTGTTGTCATGGCCAAGCAAAATTTTCTTTTCTGGTGGCAGACTGCATTGTTACAGGTAAACAGTGGAGTTTTGAGTGTCTGCACGGCATTCCTGTCAGGTGAACCTGCTGCAAGGTTGTCTTTGCAAGAACTGCAGCAACTCATCGCTGCACTACTTGAATTTATGGCCGTATGCAAGAGTGCTATTCGGGTACACTTTAGATTGATTGGAGAGGAAGGCCAAGATTTCCACACGCAGCTTTTGAATGGATTTCAGTCCCTCACTGCACTGTTATCTCATTACATCCCCGCCATTCTTGCTGAACTCTAATGTTGTTGCTGTAACATGATCTGTTTCATTGCTTGCAAGGCATCCTGTTCATATATCATTAGTGATATTTTGTGCAAATAGTTGATGGCTCGAACATATAAACAATGTGTTCAGTTAACCAAAACACTCTCTTTTGTACTTGGTCTACTTGCTAATTCAAAAGGTGCCTAGCACATGCTAATTGATATAGCATGAGTGACAGCTTGCTGTTCTGGTCTGTCAATATACCCGTGGTCTTGTATTCTTTTATTGCACTAGAGCCTGAGGGTTTATCGATCGACCTTTTTCTTCTCCATAAAACACATTGTTGCATCATGTGTTAGTTTACAAGTTCAGTAATTTTGGCGCAATTTTGAATCATTTAAAGTTTTAATTACTACTGCATTTGTTAGGTTCCAAAGGCAACAAAATCTGCAACGCCTTGAAGGCATTTATGATTTTTCTTTCTTTCTTTCTTTCTTTCTTTTTTTTTTTTTTTAATAATTGAACCCTGCCTTTTACAGAACATGAAAAATGTTTTCCACAGAATGCTTTCTGTTCTATATTAGACTTCCGAATTAGCATGCTGTGGCCGAAATCACCAATCAAGGAATCTCTGAATAAGTTTATCTGCATGTGGTAGCGAGGAAAGTACCCTGCCCCTGGGTCAATTTTTTTTATTTTATTATTTGCTCGCTGCTTCTCCTTTTTATTTCCTTGGATTCCAAGTTAGTATACAAGACAGGGGGTTGAAGAAAAAGCTGCTTGGTAATATAACTTGGGAGGATGAAATTATAAGAGAAATAAAGTTCTGTGACTGAAATGAAAGAAAAATCATCGCGGGGTGCAATGAATAACAAAACTAAGTTTGAATAAACAATGATTGACATTGTTCGTTTTGCCCGATGAAAGTTAGAAAGGGATGTTTCTTTTCTTAATGAATGAAGAAGTGAAACTGCTGTCAGTCATTGATAGAACCTGAAGCGGAACAGAAACCGAAGGTTCTGTGGTGTTTAGAAGCTTGAGGATTCACATGCATTTTACCTTGACAATTAGCACCTCCACCTCATCGCCTCCTACGATATCCTTGAGCGAAACAAAACTAGGAATGTGAATACTTGCTCCAAAATTTGATTGAATCCCACAAATTTTATGACGCCTGAGTTTCATACGCAAGTGATTGTAAGAAACCATGGCGTTCGAACCTTGAATCATCAAAATCTCCTCATTATTTAGAATTCTTATAGGCTGATGAACCTTTCCATGCAACATATGAATACGATAATCTTTGCTCCAGATTTTCTTCTTACCCCCAAAATCTTTCAGGAGCCAAATGTCGAAATACTCAGCACAAGAAAAGTCGCATACACTGATACACCCTCCAAGTCCTTGCATTCTTAAATCACTTATACCCTTGTGATTTGCAGCAGAGTAAGGAGGCAGCGAAACAAATTCGAACTGCTCCTTGTCAAAGTTGAAAGAAATTATGAAATCAAATTTATCATTAATATCGTTAGCGCATGCCCAAGAAATAGTTCCTTTCAAATAAGTTCCAAACAAGAAAGAGTGTGGGATTCGTGGGGGAAATTGATCGATCACTCTCCATGATCCTTTGCCAAGGGTGTATATCTCAGCCTGCCTTCCATGTGACCGTAGATTATCAAAACCATGACCATATCCCACATCAAATATCCTCAGCAACTTATACTGATTACTCTTTAGACTAAAGCCAAGCCCAGAAGCCACGGCCTGCAGCCTTTCTTGCTGATGATCTGTGTGAGTTGCTGGAATGTTGATGTACTCTCTCGTAATTGGGTTGCATACAAGAACTGGGTTCTTGTCAAGGTAACTGGACAAGCACAGCAGGCCATTGCATGAATTCACAACTTCAATCCCAGAAAAAGGAAGCTGATCATTTAGGGGGAGAGAAAACTGTGCATAAGGCTTTAACCGATCAAGATCAATCAAGATGAGGGTTCTTGAGAGGGATCCAGGACCATCTGGACGAAGCACAACCTCCTCCTGATTATGATCTCTTTCAAAGTGGCGATTAGCGAATTCCGGGTCAGAGATTAAATTGCGCCAGCTTTTGCAAACGCTGCAGCATGTCAAAATAGTTTTGGCGGTGAGTCGCGATAAAATATTGATGAGGTCGTTCTTTGAAAGTTTTCCTATCGCTCCTGGCCTGGAAATATTTCTTCTTTTTTTGCTACGTCGTTCTTTAGCGAACAAGAAAGCTTTGCTGGGCTTTCTTGTCATGGTGCTAGCTAGGTAGCAAGGCTGTAGCAGGGCTTTCACTTCAGATTTATATTGTCCCACTCCATGCAAGCGACTCATTGAAGAAGAAAGAAAATAATTTTTCCTTTTTGAGAGGAGAGAGATGTAACTTAGCGAGAACAATGTGGAGTAAATAGGTATTGGACTAACATTTTATCTTATAAGAAAATATTAACCATTATTGGCAAGTAGGAATATTATTAAACATAAATTAAGTTCATTATTTCTGCTAAAAGAGAGAGAAGAGAAATTAGGGAGTGCACTTATTACCAAAAAAAACCCTAAAAGCCTAAGATATTTACTGTGGATTCTAAGGGCAAGCAGTATTGTGGACTAGAACAATTCTTCTCGTGTGAGGAGGTTTAGGGGAGGGGGGTGGTGGTTCTGGTCAGTTAGCTCTCAGTTGTGGGTGTATGTGTGGCCTTGGGAGTTTCAATGACCTGTTTGGGAGTGTAGTTGCGGTTACTTTTCAAAGTGTTTTTCATTCTGAAATGCATCAAAATGATGTTTTTTCATCTTTTAAAAATTATTTTTGAGATCAGCATATTAAAACGATTCAAAACAAATAAAAAAATTAATTTTTAGCAAAAAACAATTTTTGAATTTTTTGGAAACGCAGATTGGCCTGCGTTTCCGAACGCTCTCTTTGAGGCTAAATGCGTTGGTGGCTCTGTGTAGGGGAGGAGTTGTCTTGGCTTAATGGATGGATCTGGGCGCTTGTTGGGTTTTGGCTTGGCTCCGGTTGCTGGTTTGTAGCTGGTCAATGGGTGTTTGGTGTACTGTCATTCTTCTAGTTTGTTGAGTATGGAGGGGAGGTTGGGTATGTTGGTGTTTCTATATAATGAGGGGTGTTGTCTTGGCTTGATGGATCTGGTTTATTTGTGGGGTTTTGGTTTGGCTTCGAATGCTGGTTTGTGGCTAATCAACGGGTGTTTGGTGGGCTGTCATTCTTCTAATTTGTTGAGCGTGGAAGGGTTGGGCATTAAATGCAAGCCTTACCCGCAATGTACCCGGTTGCTTGGTGATTATTGAGGTAGTGTATGGCTGGTGCAATAGGATTTGATTTTGATTGGTTTTGCACGGGATGTTTATGTTTTCTTTTGGTCTTTAAGGCTTGATGGGTTATTGTTTGGCTTTTTTCTTGGCAGTTAAGCTAACTATCATTATGCTTAATTGATTCTTTCACTTATTTCTTTTAGATTTTGCTTGATTATAGGGATCTCAATTGGATTTAGCTACCAGGGTTGGTTAGGGCAGTCATTTTTTTTTTGTTCTTGTATGGTTTAAAAGGGAATTGCTTTCTACTCTCTCTTAGAGAGTCACGCAGTCTTTGTATATTTCAGTGGAAACAATTATTTTGTTTCCTAGAACATTTTCCAAAGCTCTAGTTGTTTGGGTTGGGAGGGTTATTTTTGTTCTAGGGAGTTTGGGGTTTTAGGCTGTTAGCATCTCTGTGATCTGGTTGCATTCTTGAAGGTTGTTGATGTTGTTTTGGGTGTTTATCTGTTTTGTAGTTTATCGTGGAGTGTGTTTGGGCTCTAGTGGTTGCTGCAGTGCTTCTTTGGGTAAAGGTCTCTTTACTGACTAGGTTTTATTGTTTTATTGCATATGTATTTGCATTAATAGTTGCTTTGTTGTGCTTTTGTTTGATTCATTTTGTTTTTTTTTCTAAACTTAAAGGTTGTTTTGTGATTAGGGAGAATGTTTACTGTTCTGGGATTAGGCAAACCTCATAGAGTTCCTGGCAGCCTTCGATTGCTATGTTTTTGGTGTTGTTTTCCTTATCCTTTTGGTTTTGACTGCTTTGTGTTTGCTTTTAAAAAAACATTAATGGATTTTTTTTAGCTAGTGTCTCAAGTTATTTAATCATTATTTGGTTGATTTTGTGATATCTCTTACATATGGCATATTGTTGTCTTGGATTTTTTTTATATAAGCTTGTGTCTTGGATCTACTAGTGTTGGGGGTTTTTGGGTCTGCTACTGTGGCAAGTTCATCACTTAAAAAGTCATTAGTTTCCCACGGCTCTAATTCTCTGAGACTTTTTCCAAAGATATGGTTGTCTGGACTTTGTGGGTCATTTTCATTTTAGGTAGTTTGAGACATGCGACTACATTTGTTAGCCATGTTTTAGAAGTTGTTTAAGGTTGTTGATGTTGTCTTGGTTACTTATTTGTTTTACGGTTTATCGTAGGGTGTGTTTGGATTATGGTGGTTGTTGCAGTGCTTTTTTGGGCAAGGATCTCTTTACTGACCAGGTTGGTTGCTTGTGCATTTGCATTAGCTGTTGCTTTGTTATGGTTCTATTTTATTTGTTTTAATTTTTTTTTCTAAGCTTAGAGGTTGTTTTGTGGTTGGGGAACATTTTATTGTTCTTGGATTGGACATTTCCTAGTAGCTGCTTTTGTTTGCTATGTTTTGGGGGTTGTTTCTCTTATCTTTTTGGTTTCAATTGTTTTGTGTTTGCTTTTTTTCAAAAAAAAAAACATTATGGGTTGTTTTAGCCAATATCTTAGGTTATTGGGTTATTGTTTGGTTGGTTTTGTGGTATCTTTTGCACATGGCATGTTATTGTCTTGGAAGTTTATTGTTTTGGCATTTTTATTTAGCTAGCTAGTTTATAATGTGTTTGATATTCGTTTTGTTAGCTTAGTCATTATATGTCCTCTTGTTTTCCAGTGATTGCAATGTTTATTTTTTTTCTAATTATTTTGTTTAAGGTTAAGTTGAGAGATCTTTATTTAGTTACCTGTTGCATGTCCATTCTGATTTGAATATGTTGCTTGCGTAAAATACATTGGTTGTCCTTTAATTTTTTTTTCCATGTTTAGTTAGTTTCTAAAATGGTTGCAGCTCTATATTTACTTTTTTTTTAGAGTTTTAGTTTATTTTATCATTGTTTTGAGGATTTTGTTTTGATCTATGTTGTGTTTTTAATTGGCAAGGATTCTTATGTAGAGTTGTTGGTTTTTGTTTTAGTAACTTTGATTGCTCTCAAATTTTTGTTTGCCTCTCTATTTTTTGGGCTTGTTTTTTTGTTATCCTATGATCTCAACTTTGTGGACTTGCATGAGTTTTGTTTTTCTTTTTTTAAAGGTTATTGGGTGTTGTGTTGTCTTTTGGATCTATATACTCTTTTTAGCTTTTGGTTAGGTATTCAAACACATTCCTAGGCTAGGTTTGGTGAAAGAAATAGGGGGGTTATGGATATAAATAAAGGACATGGTCCTTGATATTTCTTTTCATGCATGCTAAGCTTTTTTTAAGTTATTTTCATGATTAGTTTTTTGGATTATTTTTCTTGCAGATTCCAAGTTGGAGTTAGGAAGGAAATAATTTGAAACTTAAATGGTCTTTATTGCTTTTTTTGCAGTGTTTTGCACTTTGAATGGCTTTGTCATTGATTGTTGATGTTTATTGCTTTTCTCAATGTGTTAGGCTTCTACGGATTTAGCAGTTTTGAATGTCTAATTCTTTTAATTTTAAATTGTTAGCATATGTGTGGGTGTGATGGTTTGGAGCTGAAATTGACGAGGAACAAATAAGAAATTGGATTGTTTGAGTTGCCTTCCTTGGATTTCTCACATCCTTTTAATGGCTTGGCCTTTTTTTGTTGTTATTTCTTTATTCTGCTTTTAGCACTAGCCTGCTATAACTTTAATAGTCACTACATGTTTATTCTTTGTTGGATTGCCCAATAAAACAATGTTAGGAGTGACTATAACAATCATTATTGTGGCTAGTGACATTTGTTATGGCTATTAAACATGGACGGGTGCCATCAAATTCTATTCAATCACATGATTTTCTTAGTGTTTCTTTTTTTTTTTTTATGTTCATTGCTTGCCAGCAAACCTATTATGTGATGTTTTAGGTTATACCATTCATGTTTGTATAAATTTTTTTGTTTCTTTGATAATGTTCAATCTAACATTTTTATGAGATGTTTTAAGATATGTCATGTTATGTTTGTGCAAATGCTTTGTTTCTTTAATGATGTTCAATCAAACATGTCATTTTTCAACAAATTACTTTTGTCTATTATGTTTCTATGTGTACTTCCCTCTATTTCATTTTATTTTTTAGCTAAAAAAAACTATAACTTGGCCTTGTTTAATGAAGCGAGTTTTATAGCGTTTTCTATTTTTATGCAGGGTTAATGCAAGTTTTTTTTTTTTTTAGCAGCTCTGCATTTCCTTTGGCTTTTGGTCCATTTATACAAGCTATTGCAGGTTTCAACAAATCGATCCGACATAGTCGTATGAAAAGTTTTTGATAATATCCCTCAAAGTCACCTTAGGGAGCTTAACCAATAGGTAGCTTCGTAGGTGTCATAACTTATTTTTTAGGTTATTCCTCAAATTCAATTTTTTCTTCCAAAAAATCAAAAATATATATTTAGATTAAAAGGCAAAAAAAAAGTTCAAAAAATAATAACAGTGAGAAGAGGATGTCAAAACGCCCAGAAAATAACTAAAAATTGGTTGAGGGGGTTTAAAAATACAAAGATTAAAATTTGACAGTATATCGTTGACTGATGAGAGCTTGATTGACAAAGAAAATTCAATTTGAGGAAGAAAAGTCCAAAATCAGATGTTTATGGACTCAATTAAATTTTATTGAAGGTTTAATCAAATTTATGAAGGGTTTGATTGCAAGAAAAATTAATTTTGAAGTCAATTTGGGCTTTAATTGGAAGAAATTAAAGTTCTGGGTCAAATTATAATTTTTGAGAGTTAATTTGGTCAAATCATGAGCTTAATTGCATAAATATTGAAGTTTGATGGCTAATTAGGAACTTAATTGAAGAAACCTGAAACCAAGGACCAAACTGAAAAACGCGCGTAAATAGAGGGGCGGTAATTGACCGAATCAGGGACTAAATTGAAAAAATTAGAAGTTTATTGATCAATTAAGGGTTCAATTGCATAAATTCAAGACCAATGATCAATGTGAAAAAGGTGGCCAACTTCAGGGCCGGCAATTGAATTTGGCAGGGATGTAGTTGAATTGATTTTTAAAATCAAAATTGCAATAGAGGACTAGATTGAATAAATCACAAATTAAGGACTGATTTGGATGCTGACATGTTTTTGGTGCCATTTCTTTTAAATGAAACAATGTATTTTTTCCAAAACGACGCTATTTCATCCACTGTTTCAAAAAAAAAAAAAGGACCCAACGGTGCCATTTTGAACTGCACTATGGGTCTTCTTCCCCTAGACGCACGAGGCAGGGAAAGAAGAAGAATTTTTCTCCCCTGCTTTTCTCTCCCTCTTTCTTTGAAAGCATCAAAAGGATGTCGAACATAACCCCACTTGCATAAACTCTAACCCATGGCCTACCACGGGGCGGTGAAAAACAGAGGGGATGCACCCCTTGGGCGGTCCTGGGGCGGCTGCATAGTGGTTGCCCTACCACTGCGCCATGACTGAGCAGGGGTAGTAGGCCTCTCTCCCCTTGTTTTTTCCTATAAATACAGGGGAGAGAAAGTAGCAAAGAAAAAAAAAGGGGACGAAAAAGCCGAGAGAGAGAAAGAAAAGAAAAAACAGAGGAAGAAGAGAAGGAAAACAGAAAGAGAAAAGGAAAAAAAGAGGAATATAGAGAAAGAAGAGAGAGAAAAAAGAGGGGAGCAAAAAAGGGATAGAGAGGAGAGAACCGAGAGAGGAAAAAAAAGGAAAAAAAGAAGAAGAAGAGAAGGAAAACAAAGAGAGAAAAATAGGGGAAGAAACAGTGAGAACGGTCATCGCCGGCACCTCCACTGCCGCCAGCAGCTGTGTCCGTCCACCTCCACCGCTGCCAGCAGCACCGTGAGCCATCGTAGGTCAACCTTCTTCCTTCTCCTTCTTCTTCTTCTGAATCCTCCTCTCCACTATTCACGTTGCATGTGAACAATAGAGAGGCCCACTGTTTAATGGGCTGGCAGCGCCGGCCTAGCCCAAAATGGTGGGCCGAGTCCGGCCCAATTCAAAAAAAGTTTTGAAATTTGTATTTTTTTCGAGTTTTTTTCTACTAAATTTTGCTTAATATTGGTTTGTATTTTTATACCGTAAACATATAAATTTAGTATTAAAATACCCGATTTTGGTCAAAACATTGAAAAAAATTTTAATTTTTTTTTTTGTTTTGATGCATACGGTCTAGTCTTTCAAAGCTAAAAAAAATCATATTGTATTGTCATACAATAAAAAAAAACTTCAAAAAATATGTTTTAACATGCATTTCGGTTTTAATAACCAG
>Ga0325403_1000101_pt1 | contig 43771 bp, 31 predicted proteins | sample PopdelMetagenome_19_FD_205665 | JGI IMG/M metagenome (GOLD analysis project Ga0325403, IMG submission 205665) | Populus deltoides microbial communities from Bellville, Georgia, United States - Xylem-PdKOR-R4 | ecosystem: Host-associated > Plants > Phyllosphere > Stem > Wood/Secondary xylem... | reverse complement strand
ATAGTTAACGGTGCAGGATTAAGAAGTTGTTCGGTGAGAAGATATAGGGGATGATGGAGAAGATGATGATGGGTAGGGAAGGCAGTACGGTGATCACCGGCGGCCAGTACAGGGCCAGAAAGTTGTCATCGTCCAAGTCGCCAGTGGCTGCTGCTCTCTCATCATTTTTTTTTCCCTCCCTAAACCCCCCTAAACCCTAAACCCTAAACCCTAACCCTGAACCCTGAACCCTAAAACCCTAACCCTAAAACCCTAAACCCAAAACCCTAAAACCCTAGACCCTAGACCCTAAACCCTAAATCCTAACCCCTTAACCCTAAACCCTAAAACTCTAAACCCTAAAACCCTAAACCCTAAACCCCCTTAAAACCCTAAACCCTAAACCCTCAACCCTAAAACCCTAAACCCGAAACCCCATACCCCAAACCCTAAAACCTCAACCCTAAATCCATGAATCCTGAAAACCCTCAAACCTAAACCCTAAAACCTAAAACCTTAAACCTCCTAAAAACCTTAAACCCTAACCTTAAAACCCCAAACCCTAAACCTCCAAACCCCAAAACCCTAAATCTTAAAACCTAAAAACCCAAAACTCGAAAACTATAAACACCCTAAACCCCTTAAAAACCCAAAATCCTAAAACCTAATTTCTAAACTCTAAAAAACCCTAAACTCTAAATGCTAGATCCTAAGCTCTAAACCCTTAAACTTTTGCCCATAAACCCTAAACTCTAAGTTCTAAAATTTTAAAATCTTAAATCCTAAACTCAAAACTTTAAAACCTGAAATTCTTATCGAGAAACTTTAAATTTTTTATTTTGTTTATTTTGGTGTTTTAAAAGTGTTTTTAAAAAAATTAATTAATAATTTTTAAAAATTTTATATTGTTTTAATATTTTGATGTTGAATAAAAAATATTATTTAAATATATTTATAATGAAAATTGGTTTTTTCAAGAAAGAGAATGAAGAACTTTTGAAGGGGTTTAAGTTTTAGTAATCACTAAAAAGAAAAGGGTTTTCGTTCAATCTTTGCCCGATGGTTGGTATTAGGGTCGTCATGCCCTCATTTAGTGAATCTGAAATTGAGGAAAGAAGAAGTGGAGAAGTTTTGTAAAGCTGAGTAGAAATAGAAAAGGAAAGGATGGAGAAGTTGAAATGTTTAGTTCCAGAGAGTATAAAGCGGATGGTGGGAGAAAGCAGTGATGAAGATCTTGCGTCCACGTCTTCTACTCTACTTCACTGCCTCTTTAACTTGCCCCAGTTTCAACAAGTAACTAACAAATCAATTCGCTTATTTACTTCGCACTTAATTAATATTGTATCTTCTTCAATTAATTTAATAAAAAAATGTAATTTAATTTTGTTGTTCGTAGATGATTGATGATTTGGCGGATTCAAATAACAGTCTCTGTGGAAAGAACAAGAAAGTCACTTTGGAATTGAAGCAAAAAGGAAATGAATCTTATTTAACAGCAGAGTACGCCTCTGCTTTGGAATCCTATTCCCAGGCGCTCCGTGTTGCTCCAATGGATGTTGTTGATATGGACAAAAATCTGGTTGCCACCTTATTTCTCAATCGGGCTTCTTTATTTCATGTCAGTGCAGTAAAATAACAAGCTGTTTTCATTTTTTAATATCTAAATCTAAAACTGCTACTAACTATTCCCTACTTGTTATATTTATTCAACTGATTCAATTCATATTAAATTTTATTTTGTTTGTTTAGAAAATAGGTTTTCTTACCGAGTCTCTACAGGATTGCAAGCGCGCCATTCAAATTTCCCCAACATGTGCCAAGGCGAATATGCAACATATGCAATACTTACAGGATCACTGTGTGAATCTATTGATTATTTAGCAAAACATTCGATTCTACAACAAGTTTAAGGGGTTTGAATTTAGCTAAAAAAAAATTCCTTGGGAGAAACTGCCTACTAGAGATTATTAAGTAAATTAGATTCCATTTCATGACATGTATCTCAATATTGTTCCATATTATTAGTCATGGGTAGCCAAAATCAACAAGTTTGATCACCATGCTGGTGATTTAGATTTAGGCCCGGCTAATTTGCCTCAGAATATATTTTGATTTCTTCATATTTATGACAGTTATTGTGGCACACTATCTGCTAACAATAAAAATATTAGGCGTATTGCTTCATCAGTCTTTTCTGTTCATGTTATACTGTATCATTACCTATTTCTTCTTTAAGGTTAATGCTTTCTTTGGAAAATCAAATTACGTGCAAGGATTAACTTTAGGTTAGTTTTAGGGTTATCATGAGTTTTTTGAACTTATTTTAATTGATGGAAGTTTGGTTGCTCTTCTATTTCTCTTACTTTTTTGGTGTTTCTGTTGTCCAAAGCTTTAGTTCTTTGTTTATGTTTGGGTTTTGGGTTTGTTTGTTGTCTTCAACCTTGAGGTAGTGAGCACTTTGGATGAGATTGTCTATTGATTTTATGTTGAAAACCCCTTTTCCATGTGAAGAATGTTAGTCTTCGAAATGACTATGTGCTTCCCTCCTAATTGTGGTCCTAGCTCATTATGTTTTCAGTTCCAATCCTTATATCTATTCACATGGTTTAAGAGGACTTTCTATTGTGAATGTTATGAGCTGGATGCTAGTATTCACCATCTCTGAATTTGGCTTCTTTCCTGCAGGCATGGTATAGGAGGGGCAAAGCAAATGTTGATTTAGGAAATTTTAAAGATGTTGTCAGCGACTTCAACAATGCTAAAAGTTTTGAGTTGTCATTGGATGGAAAGAGGCACATAGAAACTGAATTAAACATAATCCTAGAAAGACAGAAAAGCACAAGCAGGATGGCAGTTCAGGAGAATGAGAACTGCTTTGGACATTATGGTAAGACTTTTTAAGTTTTTCAACTAGCCATATATTTCTATCATGTAATCTGTGCTTGGTATGATGTTATGCATCCCATGTTTTTGTGTTCCAAACTGAATTCTTGTATAATTTAGGCAATGTCTTAAGTTTAATGACCTTAAGAATGAAAGACTCCTCTATCTTGAGCATATGAGGCTTTCCTTCTCTTTTCTTTATAATAGAAGTTTCAATGAAGCCCTCTCCTTAAAATGCATTCAATATAGTTGATTGTTGAGATAGATTATTGATTAATAATTTGTTTTACGTAGCTTGTTGCTTGTATCACATGGCATTGCATGCATTGGTATGTTGTTTAGCACTCCCTCAGTCCCTATATAAGTATCCTGCTTTCCTTTTTTTTGGCACTCCTAATTTAAATGTCCATATCAAAAGTCAAATTATAATAAATACCCCACTTTACTTCTTTACCCTTTATCACTATCTAAATTTACTTAGAATAAAAATTGAGATGAAAGTGGAAAAACATAATTAGGGATAGAGATGAAAAGATAAATTATTGATAAAACAAATGATTTTTTTAATGGCTTCCTTGAAAATTGTGCGTTCTTCTTTGGGACACTCAAGTCTGGACCGAGGGAGTATTTTCTTAGTGGATTCAGGCATTTTATCTTCCTTGTTTAATCAATGAGACTCCCTGGCTGATTTCAAAGGTTTGTTTTTGCTCTTTGTTTCTCTCTCCTCTAATTTCTCCTGCATGGATGGATGTATATAAAGCTTTTAGGAAATCCATATCTTAAATTGTTATGCTGATACATTTTCCTAAGAAAGGTGTTCAGGATGTCTTAGAAGTTTAACAATCCAATTCCATCTGGTCAACGATGTGCAAGTGGTGCGTGTATAAGGAGATACTTACTCATGTAAGTACTTAGACATGTTATAAATTGGGGAGGAAAGGAAAAGAAACTGCTTGAGTTATAGTGTGAATAATTTGTTTGATTGAGAGTAGGAATTTTGCAGTACCTTTACTAAAACACATTGTTTACTAAGGCACCTGACACATGATCAAGATATATATGCTTAAAAATTGAAGGATGGTACATGAATTAATATTTTATTCATTGCTTTCCAATCTGCACATTTTGTGCAAAATACAAAATTATTTCATGGCTTTGCATGAATGGTAGACATTCACACTTTGGGACCTCTATTTCTCTAAATCATATATCAGGTTCCAGTTTTGCTTATGAGCCTGATGCTCTCATTCCCTTCTTGAATTTGCATACAGTACTTTTAGAATTTCAGTATCCCAACATGGTATTTAAATGCATTTCAGTAACTTATAAACACCAGTTTCATCTTTAATCTACTGTTTTAGATAATAATATAAATGAATTTTATTGGAAAGATAGCAAGGAATAACACGAAGAAGAATAAGACATTTTCCTAAGTTGCAAACTGAAACATCAATCTAGATAAAACTAATTTAGGTTGGTTTACTTGTGAAGATTTTATAGGAAATAGAAAATTAAAGAAAGTACATTTACTAATTGAAAATGAAAATTGGTTTCTTGGAAATATGTGTTTTCTATTTTTTCCATTTGTCTAGAAAATTGAAAAACATCATAAAGTTATTTTCCATTAGAAAAAAAATTAAGTGCCTTGTTTGGTTCACATAATATTTTTGTCCATTTCCTTTATTATTTTTTATGTAAGCTAAAGAAGACCCTTTTTTTCTATTTTGGAAATTTTATATTTAACAAACATGTTTCATTGATTTTCCTTGGAGAAATCTTTTTAGAATAAAAAGAAAAAATGAAGATGGAAACTAAAAAAAAACATTTCTTAAAGTAAAACACAACTGTAGTAACTCCAATCCATCTGCCTATCTGTTAAAGAAGTACCTCCAAAAGCCCATGCAGCACGACACCACAGAGAAGCCAAGAAGACTATCCTATCCGGCAACCTTGATGTCAAATAAGTATTAAAAATCCTTCCATTCCTCTCCATTAAATGCACCAAATAATTTCTAATAGCACAATTTTGTTCTACTGTTGTGGTTAGTTTTGTATAGAATAAAATTTCCTGAAATAATAGATGTATGATAAGACATCTACTCACCTTCAATTGCGTGCTTTATGAAATCTGCAAACTATCTTAATAGCATGCAAATAATTTTTTGTGCGAAGTGATGCTTTAAAGGCCTCTTTCAAAGCCTTGTTATACAATTGCACCCTTAGAAAGTATATATCCTAACAAATTATAATGATGCATGCAAGAAAACTGCAACAAGTCTAACTAGTCTGGAATGAGGTTTGTAAGGTTCATTATCTCAACCTTACAAACCTCATTCCAGACTAGTTGGATATATATATATATATATATATATATATATATATATATATATATTCTTTTCAATGCAGGTCATGCTATGCAAAAATATAAATTTAACCTGCTATATGTATATGAATGAACAAGTCATGTCATACTTACTTTCAATACTGGGTACGTATGATACCTTGTCAAAAGTTAACAAGAGTGTGAATAGTTTCTCTCTCAAATTAGGTCAAAAATTCTAAATGTTACTGCTTTCAGTTGAAACAGTAACGTAATTAGTTCAAGAAAAGTATAGGAGTTATCAACTTTCTCTCTAAAACAAATTGGCCATCCAATAATCAACTGTGGAGCTTGGACCCGCATAAATAGTTTTAAAATGTTTAATCCCTATTGATCGTATGTTTTGTATACATGATGCACTATATTACTATTCAAGCTACAGTCATGTTTTTCTTACTCGTTGCACTCAAAAGCATACTGGCTTATGGAGTGGCTTAGAATGGAATGTTGCTATTTTATCATGGTTCTAGCATGAACTCTTGGTCTTTATCTATATATCTTTTTCAAGATGTAAATTCAAAATGAAGTGTAAATTAACTTTTGTCACAGATGAGCCATGCCAATTAAAACTATCACAAGTTTCAACACCAGATAAGGGAAGGGGCATGGCTTCACAATGTGACATTCCCCAAGCATCCTTGGTTCACAAGGAAGAACCTTATGCATTAGTATAGATTGATATGCTCTTTTTGTTATGAACAATGTTGGGTTAATATATCTTACTCGTTTCCACTTATTATATTTATTGGATATGTTTTCATTTTATTATTCTTAAAAAAATATATTGAGAAAGATGTACTCTGAAAATTAGGACAGGATGGATACGTGGAGAAGCACTCATGAGTGTTTTTATGTGATCATAAAAATACAATTAACGTTTAATCTATAAGAGCAGTTAAATTAGCTATGCTCAATGGTATAGAATTTTCACTAGTAAAGACAAATGTTCATGAAATGAGCGTGTTTAAATGCAGGCTTGTGATGTTAGTATAAAATTGTGTTTTATAGTACCCTCTTGTCACCATTTGATGCACCTGCATTTCTCTAATGAGGAATATTAATTATAGTCTGCCCTTTGATCTACAGATCATATTGAAGAGTTGCCGGGAAACACACTGTCATTACTGCTTGAATCAACTACGAGCAGATACAGTCCCCTGTACGTCATGTACAATACCACTTTACTGCTCCGAACATTGCTAGATACAAGCTGGAGGAGAACCATTCAGTAATTTTCAGGACAAAATTGGAACCAATGAAAGTCACTCCCATAGCCATGGAGAGTATAAGTTTGATTTATGCAGTGATTCCAATCCAATTGAGTGCTTTCCTGAACACAAACATGAATGTCTAGGTGTAAACTGGCCTGCCATATTGCCATCTGATATAGTTCTGGCTGGTCGAATTCTAGTGAAATCTACCTCGCAAAGATGTTCTACCGAGTCTAATACTCTTTGTGATCTGGTACATCTCATGCATATTTGCTATATTACATCAACCACAGGTTTTTTTTAAAAAAATTGAGGATTTTACTCACCACCTTATGGTTTAGTAGGGTCTCTCTCACAGCTATACACAAATTACTCCAGAAAGCAAATTGGAGCTACACATATACGCAATTGTATTGTTATGCTGTCTGCAGCATTCTTTCGGCTTTGAACTTCCAATTAATGGAGTCTCTTTATCACAGGTGGTTCTTTTCTCTCTATCACTCTTTTACAATCGCTACAGACAGTCAGATGATGAGGCGCCTCTGGCTGTAACTTATTTTAAATATAATTCAAAATGTTGAACAGTTACTCTCCCCTCAACTTGTCTATGATACATATATTTGCATGACTTTGGTGAATTAGCTTTAATGAAAGGGAATGTGGATGTGGTCCATATCTGCTATTTTATTTCAATCTTGGTTCATGGGGGCATGTATGACATCATGAGAATTGATGAAGAATCCAGTTTAGCTTTTCATTGTTGTTTTGGTTATGGATCAGTGTGTTGATTTGAAATTTGCCTTTGTGGATTTGGCAAATGCAAAGAACCTTTCAGTGGTGGGTTATCTTGTGCAATTATGAGTTTTAAAGGTCTGTGTCGGTCCAGGTAACTGTTTCCTTTGGGGCTGGTGCTTGAGTGAAGATTTCACTATGATTCTAGCATGCAAGGAAGTTTGTTCATGACCATTATTTTCCATTATTCCTCCTTTAGTGCCTTGCAAGCATATAAATGTTTGGTAGATAGTATTAAAGAAGGCTAGTGAATTGAAAAACTCTTCATTTACCTAGAAGGATCTTACCAAGCTCAGTTTCCCTTGATCCATTTCTGATTTCTTTTTCAACAATCTGCACTTCATCTCTGTGAGATTTGACAAGATGCAATCTCTTTGGAAGGCAGGGGTTAAATTGATGGTTCATAAGTTGCATGTTCTTCTATTAAGGCAGGTAGGCAGTTTAAGAACTGGATACATTTGTTTATGCTATATTAGGAGAATGGTCTTCAGTTTTGATGCTGGCTGAGAGCATCAGGGACAGGTAAGGTTGGTTAGGACTTTGTGAGAGGCTCTTATCAGATGGAGTTGTGGAAAGGCATCGAAAAGAAGTTAGCAATTAAGTCTTGTAACTCTTTCTTTGTTTTTTCTGTTTGTCATTTCTTTTAAACCCATCAATTGCTTCTTGTGTATGTGGGTTGTACCCACGCAACCTCTTTAATTTTTTCTTATTTTTCTAAATATCAATATCTCTCAGTATTAGCTTTGCCGAGTTTGTGATGGTTAATTTAAACAACCCTGTATTGTTATGAGCATCAAATTTGTTCATGTGGAGCTTTTAATACTTGTTAGAAATTTAATAGTTCAGTGTGTGAGCTCTCCTTTTCTAAAAAATTTGGAAGAAAAAAAGAATTAATGTACTGGACCTGCTAAACAGTTTGCAATTATCCTGCGAAATGATAATAACTTGTTCTATCTATGTGTCATGCCTTACAGTCTCTATGACTAGATTTACATGTTCTAGTTATGCTGGTTTCCAATCAACATCCTTATTATTCTGAACATGATTGATCATTTTCTATTTACATAGTTACAACTATCGACATCTCTATCAATCTTATTTCATTAAATAAAAGCCATTTGTTTTAAGGTTCCATTTCTTGTTTGAATACAGTAGTTTCAAGTTTCAACTATCAATCTCTCCATCATTCTTATTTCATTAAATGAAAGCCATTTGTTTTAGGGTTTCATTTCTTGTTTGAATGCAGACTATCATCTTTATATCTCAAATCAGGGTGAACTCTATAGCAATTGTCCAAATGAAATCTGTTGATGACCCACCAGATCAGTTCAGAAAGCTTACCTCTGTTGGAGATGCTTTAACTAGTAGTTTGGAACAGGTTAATGGCTATGCTACAACTCTCCCTTATGCCTACCAAGCTTTAACATTATCTTTTGGTAGAGAGAAAGGTCCCATTGTCCATTGACATGATTACCAATCTTATAGGTTCCCGTGGGTCAAGCTATATATAAAGCTGCCAGTTTGTTCAACCATTCTTGCTTGCCAAACATTCATGCATATTTTCTTTCGCGTACTCTGTTTATACGAACAACAGAGTATGTGTCAACAAGTTGTCCCCTGGAGTTGTCCTACGGTCCTCAGGTATCATCCCTTTTCAGCACCGACACATTTCCTTCACTCACCTTTGTTTTTGATACAAGAATATGAATGTTCTTGACTCTCAATAATTTACTTACTTGTTTAGATAACATAGAAAATCTAGATGTCCAATGCTCACATGTTGGATGCACCAACCCTGTACACATACCTGCATGCACCTACCAGACATTTTTCTTTACCTCCAACTGCCATAATTTTCTGCTACAGTTTGTGTTTTTGAAACACTTGAGCTGGTGAAGTAATTGGCATTTCAAGAGGTGAATGTGCAGTTGTGTTTTGCAGGTTGGGCAATCGGACTGTGAAGACCGCCTTAGGTATCTGGTAGATAAGTACTCATTTCGATGCCAGTGCCGTGGTTGTTCACAATTAAATCTATCTGACCTCGTTCTTAATGCCTTTTGCTGTGTTAATCATAACTGTGCCGGCGTAGTCCTGGAGAGCACCATCATAAACGGAGAAACACGCAAACTTAATAACTTTCCTAGAGCTACTGAAAAACAGAAATTTGATTCTCACTTGCAGGTATGCCTTTGTCTTCTTTATAAAACCCAGGGATAGCATCAGGTGTATCACAGACTGTTGGATTCCAGAAATTTAAATGTTTAACAGTTGCACTGGTCTTTAAGGGGCACAAATGCTCAGAAGTGAATTGTGTTAACCACGCACAGCTTCTTACTTTGAAGAAGCACCAAAAGGATAACAAACAATTGCCAGCAAAATGAAGTTGGCACAACTTTATCTGGCTGTCAGAATGTGCTCATATCCAATCTTATAATTTATGAATATCAGCTGTTCCTAGACTGCAATACATTAAAAATCATGTACTTTTTCCTGTTTTGTGACCAAATTTTCTTTTCTTAATAGGGTCACAAGCTCAATATTGTAGATATAAACGATGTGGCAAGCCTTGCTCTCAAGTTTAACAATAGCTTCCTTCATATTCATCCTGGATTTTGTTTGCATTGTGGCTCACATTGTGATCTGGACGCTTCGCGTGAAGCCATCAACAAAGCTTGGAGTTATATCAAGAGGTACATTTTTATTTCAGCCTAGCCTTTTCTTTGAATCATTTTTAACTCTATCCTACAAGGAACTTGCTCTTCAGATATTTGCAGAAATATGTAGATATACAATTTGTTTAGTTTGGTTATGTTCATGAGAATATTCATTTGTTGACAGGTTGCAGGAAGCAATCATTTCAAAAGATATCTCAGGAACCACCCTTTTAGATGCTTCAAGGGCCCTTGGTATTTTGAGATCAACCTAGCATGCATATAACAAGAGTGTTGCAGAGGTGGGTTCCAGTTCTCTACTTCTAGGCACAACTTGATGCATTGTTGTTTCACTTCAGTGCAACTCTTTTTTACTTTATCTTTTCTCTACATTTGTTTTCCAAGGCACAACTTGATCCATGATTGTGTACTTTTTTCTGAGCAGATATTTAATCTATATATTCTCCATTGTAAATAGATATACATTTAATTGTGCAGATACTACGTTAATGTGAAACGAACACTTAAGAGTAGTACTATATCTGCAGTTAATGTGAAACGAACACTTGAGAGCAGTACTATATCTGCATTTCATGTAGCCAGTGCAAGATGGGATTACCATCCTTTATTTCAATGTTTATCTTGTGCAGGCTGAGGACAATCTTGCACAAGCATTTTGTTTGGTTAGAGACTTCCAATCTGCTAGGGAACATTGTAAAGAATCAATCAAGGTAAACTAATTGAGATTGCTATGCTTTCAGCATTTCATAAACGTTGTCAACAGAATTATTTTTCAAATTCCCACATCTTGATTTCTAAAGAACGAGAACCAGTTTAGGCATATGTGAACAATGAACTGCATTAGTCAAATTGTAACATCCGTTATAAACGTTTTAGATGTGCATATACATTCTCATGTGTGCATATCTTAGACCAGTCGCATCAGGAAACGTCCTGTGGTCTCAAAAGAAAAATAATTTTCTCACCTTGAGTTGCACAAAATGTTAGGACAGAGACAGCAATCAGGACCCGGGATACTTCATAGGACAGCTTTCTTTTCCAATACTGAACTAATTCAATGTCCTTTAAACTGCATTTCAATTGTTTAGTGTCATTGCAATTTATTTGTTTCTAGAAATAAATTGAGGTGTGTTATTGGTTGTCATATCACATGCTACTTTGATATAATTTCTTAGAAATGAAATCTGACTGACATTTCCATGTTTTTGATTAAATGGTAGATACTCCAAACACTGTATGATCCTGATCACATTGTTATTGGATATGAACTGGTTAAGCTTGCAAGCATTCAGCTATCCTTGGATGACCCTGCAGCTGTGGACAGCACAAACCTGTAGACATAATTTTGTGCACCTGAAATTAAACAAGCACACGTGTACAAATATATGATTTTATTAAATATATGAATGGGTACAATCTCTATGTAATATATTCTTTAAAAAGAATATGACAATCCTCTGATTCTTCCCTTGGATTTGATGTATGGTGACTTGATTTATTTGAGTAATCAAGCCAAGATTTGTGCTTTGCAAGAACGCGAATTTGGGCGTGTATTGCGCAGCGAGATTTGGTGATTTGATGCTTTGAAGAGTACCTTTGATGTGCCTTCAAAGTGTTGTTGAAGAACTCTTATGGGGCGTTTAGGCTTGATCCAACAGAGCTTCGTTCTTTGTAGACTTCAAGCGTAGATGAAGAAGGCTTGAGAACTCTTTGAGAGAAAGCTTCCTTGCTTGAAGAGGTGCAAAGTTTCCTTGCTTGAAGAGCTTGTCTTGAAAGAAATTTTGTATCCCCCGGCCCTCCTTGCCTTTAGGTTGAGGCCCTCTATTTATAGAGATCTGTAAGGGTTCTTAGGTCCTTTTCCAATGCCACATGGCATAATTTTATTGGTTGATATTTATTGACGGGATCTTGCATTTATGACAAGATATCTGATGGGATCTTGTATTTATGACAAGATATCTTGAATATCTCATCCCAAGTGTCAACTTTTCATTGGCCAAGAAATATATGAAGGCTCATTTATTTTCCATGTTATTTATTTCAATTTTATTTTATCCTTTCTTTTAAAGAATAAAATAACATACGGTGAAATTTGATTGGTAGAAAATTTGTGTTTCTACAAAACCATCTGGGCTTGATATTTGCGCGGTATTTTGGACCGCATGTAGACTTTATTGTCCCATATCAGCAGTTCCTGAAAAGAGTTAGGGGTTGGATAAAAATGAAAGGGTAAAACGAATTCCCAAATAAGGATGAAAACAGAACAAGAGCAAAGGCACGGGTTTTTAGTCAGCAATTGATGGTCATATTTCCTAAACTAAGTGGAGATGAAGACAAGGGAGAACAATTCGAAGGTTCAAGGGAAATCAGAATCAGTACGTCGAAGGATAGGTTTCATATCTGCCTTAAACTGATGGGAATTGAGATTACGTAAAAATCTAATGTTTACTTTTCTAGTTGTTTTCTTATGAATGGTTGCCGAAGTATGAGTGCTTTTTAAGTGAACTAAGCAGTTGTCAAAAACATATAACCTTCTTTTACAAGTAACTATACACAAGTGATTGTTACAACTGCATATACTAACCAGGAACTCTTTCATCTGACAATCTCATTTTAGGTTTTATTAGATGGCATATATAAAAATGGATTTTGGTTAAAGTGTCTGAAGAAAACCATCTCATATGGATGGGACGGAAGGACGCAGTAGAAATATCAATCTCATTGTAGAAAACCAACTCAAAGGGGAATGACTTGTAGTTTGTAAGGGCTGCGGATCAAATTGCTGCCTAGTTAATGGATCAAGAGTTTGTCTGTACGTGGCCTGTCGTGTTTCTTAAGATTTTGGAGTGCATAATAATGCCCTAACCACCTAATACCCAACTGTCCAAATTAGAACTTGTACCAATGCAAGTCTTTAAGTGTTTTGATAAAGTTATGGCATATATTTTGATGGAATGGACATCTGTAAAACATATGATGGTGTGTTTGTGAGCAACAATGATGATGATGATGACGGGCATTCTTACAATAGACTCAAGAAAGTAGGAAAATATCCGACATTGGGCCGTTCATAAAGATGCTGCCATGCCTACGTACATGTATTATCTTAGTAGCAAAATAAAAATAATAATTATCCAAGTTGGTGGAAGGGCGGACGAGACGGCAAAACGTGAAAATTAAATATGCAGCAGTGACCTTCTAAAGTGATGAAGAAGATGACATTATCAAATATCATTATAGCTACTTAAATTTGCTAGTACGCATGTTAGTGGGAATGGTTAGGCCATAGAGTGGCTTCTAAGACAAGACAAAATCAATTAAAAGAAAGCACCATAGGAGAGGGGACTTTTTTCTTTTTTCTTCTCTCTTGTTGATATGACAGGGCAGCAGAATCCACCTCGTTCCTTGTTCTATCGTCCTCAGCGTCGCATTTGAGACCAGCCCGGCTCCACTTTTAGACTTGTTTTTGTACGTGGCTGATGTTGGAAGTTCAGTAGCCTGACATTAATTCAATATTGTAGCAGCCATGGGACTGGGCGGAGGCACTGCCCGGTTGCTCCTCCTTCTTACTTTCTTTACTTCAGGAATTCATCTCATTTTCTCTGACACGGACCCTAGTGACGGTAATTCAGCTGCTTTGCTTCCTTTCTCCTTCTCCTTCTTTTAACTTCATTTATTTCTTCGATATTGCTATTATTTATTAACTTCTTTTAACCTCATTTATTTTTCTGACAGTTTTCAGAAGTTGTGGCTAGACAGGAGTACTGTTGCTGTATTGTATTTGTCTCATTTCCTACACCCACTAGTTCATAATTCTAACAATGATTTCTGTGTGGTGGTGCAGCTGCAGCACTCCAATCCCTCAAGAAGCAATGGCAAAATACACCACCAAGTTGGGGGCAGTCTCATGATCCATGCGGAGCACCCTGGGAAGGAGTCACGTGCTCCAATTCAAGGATCACTGCATTGTCAGTACTGGATTCCCTCCTCGTGATTATGATCAGTAACTTATTATTATTCGTTCATCGTCTCCACTCTAATAATCCATCTAGAACAAGACCATTTTGTTCATCACTAAGCATTTTATACGTTTCAGGGGGTTATCAACCATGAACCTCAAAGGGAAGCTAAGCGGTGATATTGGAGGACTCACCGAATTGAGATCCTTGTGAGTTTCTTGATATCTATCTTGACTGGAACAAGTTTATTACAAGCAATTCAAATCGTACTTCTACGTTAGCAAGATTGCTAATAATTAAGCACACATTTCCACGAAAGGGTCCGGTGCATGCAACAATCAATTTTAAATCTTAATATTCAAGCTTTGAGGTTATTTTATTGCAGGGACCTGTCATTTAACACAAACCTCACAGGATCCCTCACTCCTCGGTTAGGAGATCTGCTAAAATTGAACATCCTGTAAGATGAAATACATACCCAATCTTCTACTTGGCAGGCCGGCTTATGTGTCTTTTATTTATGTGTCTTTCCTACACCTCCTCAGAATCCTTGCTGGTTGTGGCTTCAGCGGTAGTATTCCAGATGAGCTGGGCAATCTTGCTGAGCTATCCTTCTTGTAAGAGTTGTTAAACCAGTAACAATTATGAATGCATGAATTAACAGGGGCACTATATGTATCTCCTTCCCTTTATTCAACATTACTACCCTTCGTCACAGGGCTCTCAACTCAAACAACTTCTCTGGTGGAATCCCTCCTTCTCTAGGTAAACTCTCCAAACTCTACTGGCTGGACCTTGCAGACAATCAATTGACAGGACCTATCCCAATCTCCAAAAACACCACCCCAGGCTTGGACCTACTACTAAATGCTAAGCACTTGTGAGTATATATTTCTGAAACACCTCCAATATAAAAGATGATTAAACATATTGTATTTAAATGTGCCTAGTAGTGCAATTAATTAAATGGGTATTGCACAAAGAATAACTAATTTTTTGAGTTTGCAGCCATTTCAATAAAAACCAGCTTTCAGGTTCCATTCCACCTGAACTTTTCAGCTCTGATATGGTGCTGATACACGTGTAAGTTGTTAATCAGACCAATTTTTTTTTATCTCTCATTACCCCAGTTCTTCCCTTCTAATTGCTTGTGATTCTTTAATGACAGATTGTTCGATGGGAACCAACTTGAAGGAAATATTCCTTCCACATTAGGCCTAGTTCAGACTCTCGAGGTTCTGTGAGTAAAAACTGTCCCAGTTTTATCTTCCCTTCTTAAAGTATTGCCCTCTCTGCGAGCTCAATTAGGACTCTGATTCATTTTGTTTGCTGCAGTCGACTTGATAGAAATGCTTTATCTGGCAAGGTCCCAAAAAATTTGAACAACCTCTCGAGCCTCAATGAACTGTGGGTACTCTTACTCTCACAGTTTAACAAGGCAGTGGTTTCAGTCTGTTAAACTTAAATGAGCTTAATCAACCTTTTCCTTCCTAAAATTTTTCTTTCAGGAATCTAGCACACAATAAGCTGATAGGCCCTTTACCAAATTTAACAAAAATGGACGCCCTCAATTATGTGTAAGTCAATCAAAAGGAGGTTCCCTTCGGTTCTTCTAACTTGTTCTTTTTCCATGTTAATGAATCCTGATCTATGATTTACTTTTGCAGGGATCTTAGCAACAATTCTTTCTATTCTTCAGAAGCTCCTGATTGGTTCTCAACCTTACCATCTCTCACCACCTTGTAAGTCTCCAGCACATCAGAACTGTACTATATATCTGGAAATGTTACAGGTCCGTGGTCTCATTTCAAAAATCCATGATTGATATTCTGCAGAGTTATAGAACATGGATCGCTTCAAGGGACTTTGCCATCAAAAGTGTTCAGTTTTCCCCAGATACAACAAGTGTAAGTTTTGACCAAATTCCAATTGAGCTCCTCAAAACAATTTTAGAACATGCAAAATTGATCATTCGTTTCTTTAAATTTTGAAGGTTATTGAGGAATAATGCACTCAATGGCTCCTTCAACATGGGTGACAGCATTAGTACACAGCTTCAACTTGTTGATCTTCAGAACAATCAGATTTCCTCTGTAACACTGACGGCTGATTACACAAACACATTAATGTGAGAAAGTTTCTAGAAATTGCATTTATTTACATGGAAAAATTTATTCTTTCAACCACTCACCATCAATCTTAAATTTTCATTGTCATGCACTCAGACTTGTAGGAAACCCGGTGTGCACTGCTCTCTCGGATACCAATTACTGTCAGCTCCAACAGCAGTCTACAAAGCCTTATTCCACTAGCCTAGCTAATTGTGGCAGTAAAATGTGTCCCCCTGAACAGAAGCTGAGCCCTCAGAGTTGCGAATGTGCCTATCCATTTGAAGGGACCCTGTACTTCAGAGCACCCTCCTTCCGGGAATTGTCCAGTGTGAATATGTTTCACTCACTAGAAATGTCTCTTTGGGGCAAACTGGGCCTAACTCCTGGTTCCGTTTTTCTTCAGAACCCTTTTTTTAATGTTGACGACTACCTTCAGGTGCAGGTCGCACTATTTCCACCCACTGACAAATATTTTAATAGGTCTGAAATTCAGAGTATTGGATTTGACTTGACCAACCAAACCTACAAGCCTCCCAAAGATTTTGGACCCTACTATTTTATTGCCTCGCCTTATCCTTTTCCAGGTAACTTAATTCATCTTTTTATTCATGCATGCAGTTTCTGTCTTATCATACTTGGAATCGATAATTGACTAGAAAAACAAAATTATGTTTCAGATGCTTCCAGAGGAAGTTCTATGAGCACTGGTGTTGTTGTTGGGATAGGGATTGGCTGTGGCTTACTGGTTATGAGCCTTGTTGGAGTAGGGATATATGCCATTCGTCAGAAGAAACGTGCAGAAAAAGCCATTGGATTGAGTAAACCATTTGGTAATCAATACATAACATCTTTAATATTCTTGCTAGCAAATGAATCGTTGAGATGCTGGTTAAATGCAGCATGAAAGAAACTTTGGATTATACATAAAACCTTGTGTGTTTCCAGCTTCTTGGGCTCCAAGTGGCAAAGATAGTGGCGGGATACCTCAGTTAAAGGGAGCAAGATGGTTCTCATATGAAGAACTAAAAAGGTGCACTTACAACTTTACAGAAAGCAATGAGATAGGTTCTGGAGGCTATGGCAAGGTATATCGATCTCCAAGATTAATTTTGGTCATGATTTATAATTATCAGAAAAGTTGAGGAATAGTTGCTGCTTAGTCATCTCTTATATTATTAAATATGCGCCATCTTGTATCCAGGTGTATAGAGGAATGATTTCTGATGGCCAAGTAGTGGCAATCAAAAGAGCTCAGCAAGGATCAATGCAGGGCGGGCTCGAGTTCAAGACTGAAATTGAGTTGCTATCACGAGTTCATCACAAAAACCTTGTAGGTCTTGTGGGTTTTTGTTTTGAACAAGGAGAACAGATGCTAGTTTATGAATATATGCCTAACGGAACACTGCGGGAATGCTTGTCAGGTATATATGCTCACTCTACTTTAGCTATGCAAGTAAGCATCGAGAACAATGCATGCTAAGACATTTAGTAATTTTCAGTTTAATTTTTTCTGGCCCACTAATGGACATGTACAAAGATCCCCAGGGGAATTTTCCTTTTAATCAGTATGCATATGCTGATACGTGAAGTGGATTGATTATAGGGAAGTCTGGCATTTATCTTGACTGGAGAAGGAGACTTCGCATTGCTCTTGGGTCGGCCAGAGGATTAGCTTACTTACACGAGCTTGCAAATCCTCCTATAATCCACAGAGATGTCAAGTCCACCAACATTCTGTTGGATGAAAATTTAACAGCAAAGGTCGCTGACTTTGGCCTGTCAAAGCTGGTATCAGACAGCTCGAAAGGACATGTTTCAACCCAGGTTAAAGGAACCCTGGTCAGCATTTACTTGCTTTTGTTTTCAGTATATTGATCAATATGGGCATTGCATGCCATATATATCAAATCTTAATGGTCACATATATTGTGTTAATTATAAATTTGGATGCAGGGTTATCTGGATCCTGAATATTACATGACACAACAATTAACTGAGAAGAGCGATGTGTACAGTTTTGGGGTGGTCATGCTTGAGCTGATAGCAGCTAAGCAACCTATAGAGAAAGGGAAGTACATTGTGCGGGAAGTAAGAATGGCAATGGACAGGAATGATGAAGAGCACTATGGATTGAAAGAAATAATGGATCCAGGCCTTAGAAACATAGGAGGGAATCTGGTAGGATTTGGGAGATTTTTGGAAGTGGCAATGCAGTGTGTTGAAGAGTCAGCAACAGAGCGTCCAACAATGAGTGAGGTGGTGAAGGCAATAGAAATGATATTGCAAAATGATGGGGTGAACACAGACTCAACAACATCAGCATCTTCTTCAGCAACAGACTTCGGAGCTTCAAGAGGCGGTGGTCCCCTTAGACATCCTTACAATCATGATGTTGTAGCTGCCAAGAATAAGGTGGATGTTGTCGACAATATTAATAATAACAATGCCTTTGATTATAGTGGTGGCTACACTCTCTCAGCAAAAGTTGAACCCAAGTAGCTGTAGCGACCAACCCTTTTTTTCTTTTTTTCTTTTTTTCCTATTGTTTTCCTTCCTTCATGTTGATTTATAGTGTGTTCAATGCGAAATGAAAACAAAAGGCCATTATTTTATTTGTAGTAGTTTATATATACATGTGTAGTTTACGCGCTACCCTTTGTTAACTTTATTATTATTATTATTATTATTATTATTATTATTATTATTATTATAAAAAGAAAAAAAGAAAAGGGAAGGGAAGAATTGGTCATTCTAGTTGCGTGCAAAACCATCATTTCATAGAAGGTACAACAATTTGATATCACTTTCGTTTTCCATTTTTTATTTTGAAACAAAATGAAAATATAAACAAAAAAGTTTGTTTATTTTTTATCTTATCTTGTAAAACATAATAAAAACTAATGACGCATAGTTAAAATTTTCCAAATCAAACAAAATGGTTCTCAAAAATTATGTTAGTGGTTGTTGGTTTTACTATTCAAGAAAAATGAAAACAAATTTCCAACCTCCTTTCAAAAACTTGAAGACGTGTAAATGAAAAGAAAAGAAACTGCTAAAATTTACTGCCGGAATTGGGCTTCTTTTTTTCAATAGAATTGGGCTTCTTGGTTGCTAGTTCAGAATTGGTTTTAATTGTTGGGCTCTTGATTTCCCCCAACTAATTTGAGCTTCATTAGCAACTTGTGCTGTAATTGGTCTGGAGCCCATATCATGTAGTTAATTAATGATTTGAAAGAGAGAGAGAAAACATTCTTTCAGATAACGACATATATAGTATGGAGTATTTTATTATGGAGTATGGTCTAGATCTGGTTGATAACCTAAAACGATGTGTTTTATTATAAATACCACTAGATTTTTGTATTTTATTATGGAGTATGGTGGTTGATAACCTAAAACGATATATATTATGATAAATACTACAAGATTTTTCATTTAACAGTTTTTTTTATCTGTTTTGGAATATGGTTTATGATAGTAATATTCTTTATTAAATTTTTTGAATAAATCATATTAATATAGGATGTGATAATAAAATTAATTTTAATAGGTAAAATAAAAAAATTAATATAGATAGTAGTAAAATAAAAAAAGTCATCCAGTTGTCTTGGAAAATAAAAAATAGATAATGATTTGAAAAAGAAAAAAAATTGAAAGGGCAAAATAAGAAAAGCAACAATAATAAGGGTGTGAGGCTGAGGGGAAAAGAAAGTAAAATGAAGTGTAAGAGTATGAAAATAAATACTAATAACAAGAGGAGGGGAATTATTACAAAAAATACTAAAATAGCTCAGTTATGTATGGTAGATTGTAAGTGTTTTCACTATGGATTGAAGCAGTGTTATTAGGGAGGAATTAGTTGGTTCTCACGGTAAATTGTGAGTGGTTTGCTTCTTTTTTTTTTATGGCATGTTGTGGGTTCATCTGTGATTTTGGTGGTGGCTTCGAGGCTGGGTTAGTTGACATGTTGGGTTTTTGGTGAGAGATAGGGGTTTTTGGTCTGTTGGTTATCTGTTATGGGTTCATATGTGATTTTGGGGGTGGCTTTGAGGCTGGGTTAGCTGGCAGCTTGGCTTGGATTACTGGGTTGTTTGTTGTCAATAGGTGTTTAATGAGCTGTCAATCTCCTTATTTATTCAGCGTGGAGCGCTGGTAGTTAGATACAAATCTTACCTGCAATGTACCCTATTGCATGGTTGTTCTTGAGAGAGTGTTGGTCTGGTGCAGTTAGATGGGATTTTGGTTGATTTTGCACGGGATGGAAATGCTTTCTTTGTTGTCTCTCTTTGTTCTGGGCAAGTCACTATGCTGGGATGTTTATTTTAATTATTTCTTTTGGATTTTGCTAGATTCAAAGTGTAAACCCCCAATTATAATTTTTCTAGGTTATTAAAATATGAGAAATTTAATCGATATAAAATGGGTTAAATTAAATTAAATAAATCTAAATCAAGATAAAAATGGTGAAATTAATGAAATGAAAAGTGAATATAGTGCTAAATTGTTAGAGAGAAAAATTTATGGGGACAAAATAAATACGTAAGACCACGAGGGGTCAATGTTCAAATAACAGAAGGTTAGAGATTTATGTACAAATAATAAAATGACCCCTAGGGTTTAGAGGATTAATGTATATGTTTTATAAAAGGGTTAAACAAGAAAACCTGGATTTTTGTTGCGTAAAAATCACCAACTGACCAATTTCACGCTATTAAGCATAACGCTCAATCTGACCGTCGAATTGGACTGAACATTTACGAAGGACTCCTTCACATATGTTTTCATATATAGTTAAAACTTTAGAGCGATCAAAGTTCGGTAAGGTTGTCAAATAATGTCGACAATTAGACTGAAAAATAGCATGAAAATCATTAATGGCAATGTTGTAAATATGCTTGATCAGCTGGAAAATTTCAACATCTCTCTTCTTCATTAAACCATGGCTGGACAAAAAAATAGGAGGAGAAAAGAGAGCTTGGGAGAGAAAGAGAGAAAAAGGCAAAGAGGAACCCAAAAATTGTGTTAGGAAAAATGTTTTTATCTAGAAATTAACAAGAAACAATAGAGAAAAGAAGGAACAAGGGAACTTAGGAGACAAAGAGAAGTTCTAAAGGGAGAAAGTAGACTTTGAATGAGGAAGATGATGAATAGGGTAATGCAGTGAGCTTTGATTCTTGCTTAATACACTTAGGTAAGTTGTTTTAAAGTGATAGTTGCTTAATTTATTATGTTTTACACGTAATTATTTGAAATTCCTAAATTTTGGAAAAGTTAGGGTTTGTGTTAATGTTGGTAGAATATTCTTAGATATTGGGTATTTATAGTTTATATTGATATTGTGAAATTAGATAATGGTAAAAAAAAAATGATGGAGGAGAAAAAAACATATTATGTGAGAAAGGTAAATGGGCTTAGGATATTGTTGACTTATAGGTTGGTACTAATACGAATGCTTTCCGATAAATGTTAGGAGTAGCATTCGGAGTCGAGACATCGACGGAAGGCACTCGAACAACAGGAACTGCAGGTAGGTGTGTACCACTTCATCTCTTTATATTTTGAAGAGTTTAATACATTCTGAAATTTTATTTGTTTATGTTGCATGTTGATTTACGATAATGAAGGATGAGAAATTTGATAGTAGAAACAAGATTAAACATGATGGCTGGTGTCATGAGTGTTGCCAGAAAAAAAAAATTGTATAAGGTTATTGTACTTGTTATCCTAATTTCTAAGGACAACTCGAATTGATATAAAGAATCGGCCACATGAGTGGAGGCAAGGAAAGTTAGCCGGTCATATGAAGAGCAAAAAGGAAAAAGGAGAAATTATGGTTTTCCTTAATGAATTTATTGTAACGTGTTGTTTTTTTTATATATGAATGTGTGTGTGAATTGAATGAAATTAATATGAAAGGAATGAGGGAGCCTTGGTTCTTTAAGGCCATGCTTTCAGTCAATTATGCATCACAGGGGGAGGATGTTTAATTTGACATATTTAGCTTGATGACATGTGTTTAATTGTGTCAAAATAAGGAAAAATACATGTTGAAATATCAAGGATTGTGTTTAAAAGAATATTGTTCGGAAAGTTCATAAAATCAATAAAAATGCTATATTTTAACGTTAAGAGAGAAGATTGAAATGAATAGGATAAATTGGCTCTTAAAAAGATATTTTTGACACTCTTATATGGTATATGATATTACTAGGGGTTTAGATACAAGAGAAAAAGTTGAATTGTGGATGTTATGTGTAAATGAAAATGTTAATGAATCTAGACAGATTTGTCTCCTGACTTGACTTTTGGAAAGAATTCAAGTAGGAGGGTGAGGAAATTAGGATTAGGTTCCTTCATAGTAATTATAGTTTTGGATGTTGACTAATTAAAGAAACTAGTTTTACTCAATTTAGAGCTATAGAACTCCAGTTATGGATCACCAACCGAGTCTGGGTCATAACAGACCTTATAGGGTAGTAGGTCTGATTTGTTGACGAATAATTTTGAGTATCTTAGGGGCAGAACTGGGTTCTCCTCCCTTAATGGGACTTGTAGCCCCGTGTCTTAACTTTCTAATAAAACCAATCTTGTTTGAAACGGAGTCTTAAAACTCCAGATATGGTCAAAAATCTAAGAAGAGGTCGAACTGCGACCTTTGCTGGTAGATTCGGAAAGTCGCTAAAACAATTATTTAGACGCGTTAAAGGGTGAAATTTTGGGTCCTTTCCCTTCAAGGAACATGTGATATTATATTTTAGCTTCCAAAAGAAATGAGCCATGTTTGAAATGAAAATTTGTAATGATAACTATGGTCGGACAAAGAATGACAATATTAATTGGTGTAATTGGCATGGACTAACATACATTTAGTGTATGTTAGGATCCCGAGTAAGGGGATCACCATGCATTAATGCCTATGGGGCATGGACTAGCATACATTTAGTGTATGTTAGGATCCCGGGTAAGGAGATCACCATGCATCGACTAACAACATTTAGTGTATGTTAGGGTTTTGGGTAAGAGGATCGCTATGCATCGACGCCTACAGGGTGATGATGATACCGATGAAATTGGTATTGACAATAAGTTAGGCAGAAATAGTTGTGGTTGATCTTATGAAATCTTGAATGGAAGTTAAAAATGAAAGATGAAACAGTTTTAGTTGTTGAATGAGAAAGAGTTCCAATGAAAACAAAAATAGAGAAGTGAATAGAACATGAATACATGTTTGCCTTTTTAAATTGTTGGATATTTGTGCGGCTATAATTATTGTGATATTCATGTTTTAATAATATGTATTTTATTTCAGGACCATCGCCTGTACGACAGAAGTAGATCCTAAGTTTTGTTCACTTTTTGTTATCTAGTTATAGGGAGTATATCCTTGTATTTTGAAATATTAAAACATTTATATAACTTAATTTGTATAATTGATGTTTAAATTTGAATAGATGAACTTAACTCAAAAATTCATATAATCATGTTCCATGTATGCTTGTTTATCTCATTTATTCATCTATAATGATATTTGTTGTTCAATGAATGTTATAAATATTATGGTTATGATAATAATGATGTTTGTGGGATTGAGACCAGGAACGATTAAGTCATGATTGAGTTATAAGATATGAGATATTAGAAGTGCAAACAGGGTATATGTTGATAACTTGAGACCTCTCAGTATAGGGGAGACTCTGCGAAATTTCGGTAGACTTTTATATAAGAACTGTAAAAAATAATAATTAATTACCCGTATTTTTACGTACCAAATCGTAAAAAAATAACTATAAACGCATATGAAAGTATGGGGCATTACACAAGGGGCTGTAGATGGATTTTGCATCTGAGATTGATCAGGGCAGCCATACTTTTTTTTTTTATGTGCTAGTTTATAAAATATTTAATAATCCATTCTCTCTCTTGAAGAGTTTAACAAACTTTATATAGTTTTGCTAGCAACAATTGTTTAGTTTATTGGGGCATTTTCCAAGGATCTGGTCCCATTTCGTTCTCTATGGTTCGGAATTTTAGGATGTTGGAATCTCTGTGTGTCTAGCCGGGTTCTTGAAGATTGTTGGTGCTATTTATGATGTTTATCTATTTTGTAGTTTTGGCGTTAGGGTGTGCTTGGACTCTGGTAGTTGTTGCAGTTCTTGGTTAGTTAAGGGTCTTTGTACTGACCAAGTCGGTTTCCTGTGCATTTTTATTTTTTATTGCATTGCTTGGTTTGATGTTATTTATGATGTTTATCTATTTTGCAGTTTGGCATTAGGGTGTGCTTGAGCTCTAGTTGTTGTTGCAGTTCTTGGTTAGTCAAGGGTCTTTGTACTGACCAGGTTGGTTTCCTATGCATTTTCATTTTGTGTTGTGTTGTTTGGTTTCTGTTTGGTTCGCTTGATTTTTTGAAAAACTTGGAGGTCGGTTTTTGTGATTGGAATGCATGATTTTTATTATGGAATCAAGTAACTATTTTGAATTTTATGGTAACTGCATTAATATGCTTCTTTTTCTTTGTTGTTTACCTTATCTATTCAGGTTTCAATTGCTTTATGTTTTTTTTTAGGGATGTTTTGATTGTCAATGTTCGTGGACTTAGAAGTCAGCCAAGTTCACATGATGTGGGTTTGACATGTTTGTCAAATCCAAAACCCTTGGACTTGGCGGACTTTCAAGTCCAAAGTGCGTACACTTAGCAGGACAGCCAAGATCCAAGTAACGTGGGTCTGACACGCTTATCACACCCAAGAAACGTATGTGGCATGCCAAACCCAAGCAACATGGATCTGACATGCTTGCCAGACCCAACCAACATGGGTCTAGCATGCTTACCAAGCCTACAAGCGTCTGGCTTGGTTTTTTTTATATATTTTTTTGAATTTTTTAAAAAACAATGCATTATTTGTGTATTTTTTTCAAATAAATTTTTGGTTTATGTTTAGGTGGGTATAGTTCATTTGTGATTTTTTCTTAATTTTATATAGATTAATTATTTTTTTTTAATATTGAATTTTTCATAAGATTTTTTTTAATATTGATTTTATATGCTATGTGCAACGTTGCATTGTTTATATATAATAATAATAATAATAATAATAATAATAATTGTTTAGTAAGTTTTATGTGTATGTTGGTTTCTATTACAAATTTTATGTGTTTTTCTATTACAAATTTATTTTGATAGATGAATTTATTAAACATGACAAAGTAAATTACCTTTATTGCGATGTGAGATATCTTGATCTTTAATTTTTATTTGGTTTTTTTAATTTCATTTTTATTTATTGTTGATGATTTGTTTCCATTACTTTACACAATGATTATCGGGTTGTTTAATTAGATGCGTACATGAGTTTTTTTATTCACATCTATGAGTTTTTTTGAGGTGGAGGAAACTATTTGGCCAATGTTTGCCCAAGAAAGTTTAAAGGCTATAGATGCTCTTTTTTTTTTGGGAAATTTACCTTCTAAGATGAGTGTTTGAGGTATATACCATACTCATTTTATACATTGGGTCTAGATACATAGATAGACACATAAATATTTTTTGTAGACACTTAACTAAGTTATCAAAATCTTTACAGTAACAAGGAGTTGACAAGCATTTATTACTTTTTATTTGTTAACAGTTGTCAAGACTTCACTTCTCATTCAAAAGTTAGGCTTACATACTCCTTTTGTTTATCATGTCACTTTTTATTTTGAGTTGCTCGAACAATGCTTATGCTAGATTGATGTCCCTTTACATTTTATAATTTAATTCTTTATATGAAATTTGAGATAGTTTAAGCAAGTTTTTTGCATGTTACTTATCTGTTGCTTGAAAGTCAAATCATATACCTTTTAATGTTATCAGTTCTTGATTGCATACTTAGAAAGTACTTTTTTTTTCTTTCAATTGTCTTACAATTAAAAGCAACATACGTTTCCGGACATAGGACATGACAACCTATCTAGTAAGAAACTATAAAGCGTGTAGTTTCTTTATTGTAACCACTTTATTTTTTTTACTCTCATATTTTAATATGGTTTTTAATAGTGAGATTTTAAAAAAAATTAACTTAGTTTTTGAACTTTTTTTTTGGAACAATTGGGTTTTTTTTAATCCAAATGAGAGCCCAATTGTATATTTTTTTAGCTTAATTAAAGCCCAATTTATTTGAAAAGTTTATTTTAATCTTTCATTTTTTAAAAAACTATTAGGTCACCAGTCCCTATAATTTTCATACATTACATTTTGGTACCATACTTCATTTTTCTTTTTTTCTTTTAGTTTTTTTGAAATGAAAGAGAGAAAAGGGGTCATCGGATTATGACTTAGAGAGAGTTGTCGTTGACGACGATTTTGACCACTAAAATGATCGATTTTTTTATCAAATGATTCCATATAACGAAGGGAGTTAACATTAAATCGTTTCTTATATTGAAAACACCTAAAAACATATTTGAGCTCTTAAATATTTTTATTTTCTAGTTGATTATGGGTTTTAAGGCAGTTTTTTTGCATAGAGGCAATGGATTAGTTAAACAAGGTTTTAAGGGTGTTTTTTAGACATTTTGAGCATTGAAAATAAGTTTTTTGATTGAAAATATAAGATCCTTGTTTTTCCAGCCATCATAATGGCTGGATTATGGGCAATTGTAGATGACACATCTTTTTTTTTTTGAAAGGAATGGTGCACAATTTACTTAAAAAAAAAATAAAGGCCGCATGTGAGTGCTTTTTTTATGGGCCAGGCACTAGGCCTTACTTTCTTGACCCATGACACCTAACCTCATTCTTTTTATTTTTTTATATAAGTTTTTTAAAAAATCACTACTTCTTTATATGTATTTTTAAAAATAATTTTTGTACTTATGTTTTGATTAATACCTATTCTCTATCATTTTTTTTTAACATTTTTAAAATAATAATAATTTTTTATTATATTAAATGCGTTTATTTTTTTCATGAGATTAATATAATTCATCTATAATTTTTTTATATCTTATAGAAATTAAGTTTATTTTTAAAAATAAAAACATTTATTTTCTTACAATATTTTTATTATTGCATATATATTTTTTTATTAAATAAATTTTACATTTTTATCGATTTTTATTATATATAATATTTTTATAAATAAATTCATTAAATATAATATTAAATACTATTTTCTATATTCATCTCTCAATTTTTTCATTTCTGCGGTGGTAAAAAATAAGACGTTAGTTTGAGAAAAGGTGTCACGTGCAATTCCCCAACTCTGTGTGCGTGGGCGATTCTCTCGCTTTTTCTTTCCTCTCTCTCTCTCTCTCTCTCTCTGCATATCCAGAAGAGGATCCATTTGCATTGTCGAGTTGGAGTTTGTATCTGTAATTGGATAACAAGAGGCAGAAGAAGAGTAGAAGAGGAGAAGCGGTGCGGTGCATAATAATAATAATACTCGTAATGTTTTGATAATGTGAATGATTTGTTGATTGCTAGGGAAGGAAAAGGCCTGCCTCTGCCTCTCGTAAATGCAATTGAATGAAATTTGAATCTGCCGGACGGCCCTGCAGCTGCATATTAGATTAGATTCGATAGGAGCGGTGGTAGAAAGGAAAAAGAGAGAATCTCCTCGGACTAAGAGAGGGAGGAGATGAAAGGCTATCATAATAATCACAATCAAGGGAAAAGGCGATGGAGATGTCTGGTAATAGGAGTGCTATTTCTGGTGCTGCTTTCAATGCTCGTTCCTCTCGTCTTTTTGCTCGGCCTTTACCACAACGGCTTCCACTCCACCGGTAACTCCTTACAACAACATCTCTCTCTTCCCCCCCCCCCCCCCCCCAGATCCAGCTTCCCTTTCACTTTTTCTGTTGTTTTCTTCTTTCGAATCTAACTGATACATACACACTTTACTTTTTACTAAATACACGCCAACCAGATCTCTTTCTTTCTTTTTTTGTCACATCAAATGAATTCGATTACTAAATTATGTCATTTCGTCTTCCTCCGCAGGACATCTCTCTGATCGACAAACTTCTTCTGCTTCTGCTGTATGTATTTCTTCAATTCAACAATTTTTAATTGAATTGAATTATTAGGGTTTCTTTGATATGATATTACAAGGATTCTTTTCATTTTACGGACTAATTGTATTTTTATTTGCTTGTAACTGTAGACAGACCAGTCAAGCCACATAAAGGAACTTATCAACAACTTTGCTCCAACTCTTCCTAAGATTCATCAAGTAATGTCCTTTACTTTTTCCTTGTTTTTCTTGCTAAACTTTGGAACCTTACTCTTATTTATCAGTCTACTTGAAAACTGCCACCGTAACTGAGACTGATAGTTCGGTTTTCGTTTTTTAGGATTCAACATTAGGCAGTTTAACCTCCCGTCACTTTCTTATACGTATACAACAAGAACTTTGAATGTGTGTGTGCGCGCACGCTTTTCGATCAGTATGATCACTTTCTTATTCTCTGGCATGCTCAGCCTCGTCCTGCAATATTTTATTATTCATATTTGAGCTTCGCAATTCCCATTAGGTTTTTATTTCTAACATTAGTAAGGTTGAGTGATAAGTGGCATATTAGTATAACGCAGTCTTCAAGATTCAAGCTTCATTATGTATTGCTAAATGGGGTTATGGCTTTTAAATAAAATATGATATTAAATGCTAAATAGACTAACGATGGGGAAATACCTGTAAATAACGTGAAGGCCAAAGAAAAATAAACCTAGTACAGAATTGCAGAAGTACCAACTCTGTCCCTGCCTACAGAGTTGCCTAGATTTGAAACTGAAACCTCTAAACCAAGAAATTTACCATGGACACTATACCTACTCCAAATAAACCTATCAATTGCTGAATGGAGTTGCTGTTGTGTTAATCAGTGGAAAAACATTGGAAACAATTATGTTGAGTTTGCTATATGATTAAAAAGTTGGGAAATGGCGATGGGTTATTGTTTGGGGAAGATGTTTGTTGTGGTATGGACCTTCAGAATGTGTATTTCTAACCTGTTTACAATTGTATCTGACAAATGTGATCATTGAAAATCCCCTCACCATAAAAAGAAATTCATCCAACCCTGTTAAATAAATTCATTTAGAGATAAACAAATAAAATTACAACAGGAATGAAACTGTCAAGTGTATTTAATGAAGAATAAAACAATAAGATGTCAAAAGAATTCTCTTTTAACTATTCACTCAAGTTAAAAGGAGATCTCAGAATCTCTGAAAATTCTCTCTAAATACCATGGTTTCTGTTTCTGTTTTTTTCTCTTGGCTTAACATCCTCATTGTATTGTTGCTTTGTAATCCAGCAAAGTTTTGATTTGTAGCAATGGTCCATGTATGAGATCAGAAGCATGCATAACATGTGGAATTTTGGAAAACTTAATTATTATGCATAATCTTCAAAAAGTTCCCCTTTAATGTGCATCAATAAAAATCATATTGATTGATGATGATAACTTTGTGCTAATAGGATTTGACCTTGGTCAATTATTTGGATTTCTTATTTCTTCTTTTTCTTTTTCGTTTTGTTTTTGGCAAAATAGGAATTTGATTTTTGACAGTAAATCATTCTGCTGAGAAGTTGTTTGATTTTGATCAAGTTTTCTATCTTCACACAAATGCAGAAACAGTAACTGAACTCTGATTGTCAGGGACATTCTCGCTATATTGTATGAAAAAAGAGAGATTTGGTGGTTCTCTCTGTTTGATAGAACAATATTTTATCTTATTTGCGTTACCGTGCTGTTCCTGACCTCCTAAAATGGCATTTCATTTCTACTATTCTTCTCTTCATATAATCATTGTTTGATCTGGAGCGATTCATCAATACTGTTAATACTTCCATTTGTTACTCTCTTCATATATGTATTGAAGAAATTCAGGGCCTTAATATTTTCTGTTCATCTCTGGCTTCATATAACTTTAGCAACTGATCGCTTTCATTTGTAGTTCCTTTCCAAGTCCTGGAGTCAAAAGTTTTGCTATCCCTTGTTAAGGGGTTTATAAAGGTGCATCATCTGGTGCAAATATCTCTCAGTGTAATGGCTACAAAAGAAGCTATTACAAATTTCATATGTCAATTTCATATGGAATTGCTTCTGGGCTTCTGCACATATCTTGTGCATCACCTTTTCCCCTGTTCCCTTGTAGTATTAGATTTATTATGGTTCAGTTCCTTCAGTTATGAATGAAGCAAGATACAGATTCACTGGAAGCTTGAGCTTTTAAGGCCTACTTACAATTTGATTTAACCTTATTAAATTTTTTAGCCTATCTACAGGTATCTAAATCTGTTTTTTAATCCACTATGTTTTCTTGTATTTTGTATCCCAGGATTTAGTTATAAACTTTACAAGTGGAGCAGAAAATAAGACCGCAAGTTCAGGTGTTGTTCATGGCAGTCAATGACAAAAAAATCTCAAGCGTTTCTTTTATAATTGTCACTTCCCAACTAAAAGACTGATTATTTAAAAAGAAAAAAGGCTTATTCTCCTTTCCAATCATTAACAGGTACTCCTGTGGTGATTCCTGTTGTACCTCAACTACCTCCCATTAGAAATGTATGTATGCAAGCATCCGAGTGCTTTCTGAAAAGTTAGCCATTTATAATGCTTTTAAAGACTGGAGTTTTTTAATATGCTGTGGCAGGATGCTGCAGCTGCTGGTACAGATGAAATCACAAAGCATAAAAGAAATGCAGTTGAGGAAAGTGAAAAATGTGAGCTCAGATTTGGAGGCTATTGCCATTGGCGTGACGAGCATAGAGAAAATATGAAGGATTTTATGGTGAAGAAATTAAAAGACCAACTTTTTGTGGCTAGAGCATATTATCCTAGCATTGCAAAGCTTCCATCTCAAGAGAAGTTAACTCATGAACTGAAACAAAATATTCAAGAACTGGAGCGTATTCTTAGTGAAAGTTCAACAGATGCTGATCTTCCACCACAGTAAGTCATTTTAAGTTTCATGTCTTTATCTTCCATTAGTTTGAACAGTGCATGGAAATTTTTTTCTTCGATTAAGCGAGGAAATAATCATACCAATTATTACCATTTTAACTACATAATAAACGCCAGTCGAGGGAATGGAGCTTATTATGTGTAAAGCTAAATGTTTCAATGCACACAACAAAGGACGTGTGTTATGAGAGTGCTGTTGCACTGTCCTGCATTTAAGGAAAGCATGCCACATGAGATTACAGCCTCTCCTCACTATTGTGGGACAAACTCATTCAGGCATGATTATAAACAATGATATTGACTCTGAAAATTTATAGGAAAGAACAATGCAATTTGGTATCTAAATCTTAAACTCAAAACCTAAAGGAATGTGCATACATAAACTATGCTGACTTTCTGGCTGTGAAGAATTTTGCAATGATGACACTCTTCCTCCCACTGCTGCTGATTTCCACCCGGTATTAGAAGTCTCAGGTCGTTATTCTTTGTTCTTCCTAGGTGTCATGCTTTGCCTATTTTACACAAAATTAGTGTTCTCCACATTATCTTAGCTCATAGAAATTTATGCATTTGTGTTCCAATTTGTACTTGACTCACCTTAACATGTTTTTCCTTTGCTGTCTCAACAAAATATATTGTTCTTGTGGTTTTACTCTTTAACATTACTGGCTTCCTGTTTGTCTATAATAAAATCCTAGTGCCAGTGGTAAGCTCTGAGGATGTCATGCACATGTGCATGTTACAGCTTCTGCACATGTTGGGTTGCTGGATCCTCCTAGTCCCAATTATGGATCCTCAAGGCGTTGTCCATTCTCACACTCTAACAGCTTCAGCCATTTTCTTTTAGGGGACTTAGTTTTCATTTTCATGTTTGTCCTGCAGCACCAGGTGTGGTCAATGCAGATGTAATCCATCTTTTCAGTACCCTAAAATGTTCATTGCATGACACTTGCCTCCCCCTTTATTGCCTTTTTAGGATTTAATTTTTGACATTTTGATGCAGCCTATGGATATAACTATAAAATTGAATGAATATTTAAGCAAAGACAAGTTTGTGACTGCAGTAGATTTCTGTGAAAGATCAGTATATGGCAGCTATATTAGGAAATATAAAGTATCAATTCCTTTGATCTCTCCCCTAGTTAAAATTCGAATTTTGTGTTGCTTATATTCTATTCCATTAGGAGTAAGAATATTTCAAGTTTATAAACATGCTTGTAGTCTTTCAATTCTAGATATTTTATGAAGAAAGGTGCAACTGTTTGATTTACCGTATTGAGAGTGTGTGAATTTTAATTCAAGGTTGATGATTCCTTGATCCCTAAAATCTGATGCTTAGTTTTTCCATTCAAGGAGTGGTTCCTTGAACCTTATGATGTGAGCTAGTAGTTTTCCACCATTTTCCCCTTGATTCTGCATAAATTGAACCTGTGGTCAATTTCCAAGTCTCAAAATATCTAAATTCCACAACCTGATTCTAACAGTAAGTATTAGTTTGTCCTGCATCACTTTTTGAGAAGCTTCACCCACGTTTAACAATACTACAGAATGTTGAAGCAGAAGTTGGTAAATGATCTGTTGGGCTTATTGTTGATTAAGGTGTTGGTGTTCCCTCCCTTGTTGGTATATGGCCTCATTGTTTTTTGATGAAATTTATGCTCACATTGTTGCTTGCTGTCTCCTTTTGATGTGGACTGTCACTCTTTGATACTTTGTCTCTTGTAATAGATACTGCTTAACAATTTTACATAATTCCTGCTCCAGTACACTAATTTACCTGTTTCATCAGAATTCAGAAGAAATTACAGAAGATGGAAAATGTGATATCTAAAGCTAAAACATTCCCCGTGGATTGTAATAACGTTGACAAGAAATTGAGGCAGATACTTGATTTAACCGAGGAAGAAACTAATTTTCACATGAAGCAGAGTGCTTTCCTTTATCAACTTGCCGTGCAGACCATGCCAAAGGGCTCACACTGTCTCTCTATGAGACTGATTGTGGAATATTTTAAATCTTCTGCACATGATAAGGAGTTCCCTCTGTCTGAGAGATATTCAGATCCATCATTGCAACACTATGTTGTATTCTCCACAAATGTACTTGCTGCTTCAGTTGTAATCAACTCCACTGCTGTGCATGCAAGAGTATGTTGCTAGTATTCTTCCATGTACTCTTTACATTAAAAAATTTCTGAATTGTGATTATCTAATCATTTTCCTGCATGCTTCAGGAAAGTGGGAATCTGGTTTTTCATGTTCTGACAGATGGACTGAATTATTATGCAATGAAACTATGGTTCCTTAGAAATACTTACAAGGAAGCTGCAGTCCAAGTTTTGAACATTGAAAATGTTACCCTGAAATATTATGATAAGGAGGTTCTGAAAAGCATGTCCCTGCCAGTGGAGTATCGTGTTTCTTTCCAAACTGTTAATAATCCACCAGCATCTCATTTAAGAACGGAATATGTATCTGTGTTTTCCCATACTCACTATCTTCTTCCTTATATATTTGAGAAGTTGAAGAGAGTTGTGGTTCTGGATGATGATGTTGTTGTCCAGCGGGACTTGTTTGACCTGTGGAACCTTAACATGGGAAGGAAAGTGAATGGTGCTTTACAATTATGTTCGGTGCAGTTGGGTCAGCTTAGAAGTTATCTAGGAAAAAGCATTTTTGATAAAACTTCTTGTGCTTGGATGTCCGGATTGAATGTAATTGATCTGGTCAGGTGGAGAGAGCTAGATCTTACTAAAACTTATTGGAAGCTGGGACAAGAGGTGAGTGATTTAGTTTTACCAAATTTATTTTATGAGATATTACTTTTGTGAATAATTTGTTGTTTGACTGTTTTAATCATCTATGAGGAGAAACCAGTTGTATAGTATATATGAAATAGTAACCCAACCCTCTTTTGATCCAATGATCCAAACATAAAGGTATATCAACTTTGGCAAAAGGATTTGGTTGACCAATTTATGTGATTTCTAATCTTATGCAAGAAAACTAGCTGGATCATAAAACATGAAACTGTAATCAAATGCATCCACTATATTGCTATAACAACTTTGGTAGAAGGATATTGACCAGTATGATTTCTGTATTTTCATGTGGTGGTTCAGTGAATATTTAAATTTTTACTATCATTAGATTCTGACCTGCCAGGTAGATCTCATTTGTTTTCCTACATTTCAAACATGGAAACCAGGTTAGCAAGGGAACAGAGTCAGCTGAATCTGTTGCATTGAGCACAAGCTTGCTTACCTTTCAAGACCTAGTTTATCCGCTTGATGGTGCATGGGCTTTGTCTGGACTGGGTCATGACTATGGGATTGATGTCCAAGCCATTAAGAAGGCTTCCGTGTTGCACTTTAATGGACAAATGAAACCTTGGCTTGAGGTAGGAATCCCCAAGTATAAACATTATTGGAAGAGGTTTCTAAACCGACATGATCAATTATTGGTGGAGTGCAATGTGAATCCATAACAAGCCAGTGGTATATAGATACTGCCATTGTTTGTGGAGAGCATTCAAGAAGCATGAATGTCCAGATGTTTGTTTTCTTGGTGCTCATAATTTTTCTGAGCTTAGATTCCTGAAAAAGATATTGGGTTGCAACAAAGTAGAGCCTTCTGATTTTTTGGTAAATAAATGGACTAGAATATTTTATCTAGTTTCTAGCAAGCAGAAGGGAATGAACACCTTGGAGGCGCCTGTAGTTGCCAGGAGAGGAGAACGTATTGGACACTGTAGTGAATGACAAGAAGAACTGCGTTCTCTGCTTCTTATTTGGTAAGTTGTATGTGGGATACAAATGCTTAGCAATATTACTGGACACAAAAAGGGTTCAGCTGTATGCTAAATTTCAAGAAGATTGAATAGCCATCTGTGTTGTTACTGGTGGTGGAGAAAGCAAGTTGTCTTGTGCCTATCAAAGTTAATTCTTTTCTCAGGTTGTTTGTTATTTGATTTAAAGCGTGGTTAATTAATTTTGTGATGAGAAACTTAAAGGGATGATTTACCTTACCTTTTGTATCGATATTTAGTTGTCAATTTGTTCGTGTATTAACCTAATTGACATTGCCGAAATTGTGGCTTGTCAATTGAGGTCCTGGCATGCAGCTGGACATAGCATTGAGGAATTTTTAGTGTCGGCAATAAATATTTCTGAGGGCCCGCGGCTCCTACTCTAGATTTTTCGTTTTTGGACTCCATCTTCTGGAGTGTAAATGTCAGATTTCAGATATCATGCTAAGCTAAATTCCAAAGGCAGGGTGAGCATGGTATGGTGACACATCAACTTGGGATGTTCCCGAAGGCCAGAAGTTGGAGGATGACAAATTCCTGTGTAATTTATTGTTATCTTGTGATATGTTGTGATTGATTGATATGCTAGAAAGTTTGTGTCCATGCTAAAGAGTGGTTTGACAAGGTTGTGGATCGACAAAGTCTGTCCATGCGACTAGTTCGAGAATGAATAACAAGTTTCCACTAGATTGTTGCATTTAAGAGAGCAAGTATGCCTGCCTGATAGAAATGGTTATGGATAGCGACAGGCTGTTAAATGTGTGAAGGGCAATTGACTTTATTTGTGTGATATTTGATGTGATGGTGTAATGGCTGGGTTTGCTGCGGTGGTAGATAGGTAGCTGCAAAGGTGACTATTGTAATGGGAACGTGAGGCTGCGCCAGTAAAGATGGGGTTGCCAGAGCTAGGTGACCATCTTCGATGCCACCACCCCTGATATCAGTTAAAATCCATGTGAAGCCTGCTCGAAAGTAGTTGGACTTGCACACGGTTGCGCAACCAAGGGTCTATAGAGAATCTCTCTTTCAACCTTGCATAATGACGCGGCTTCTGATCGTATGGAAAGCCCATTCAGTGTGAAGCCTTTTCCCTGCTCTCCTGCTAGAATATTTCCTCAGCCCAGTAGCTCTAGAGGATCAAAGCAAGTTGTTCCAGGCCTTGAGCTCTCTCTCCATTAAACCCACGGTTGAGTGGCTGCACTAAGATATGCTTAAAGAGTTAGTTATCTTAATTGACAGAATGGAGGAAAGAAACCTGCACCAAAGCGCAAAATTGGAATTAGAAGAAAACGCATGACAAGCTCTAATTGCTAGGGCCAAAAGTAACTAGCCTAGTGCGCCATGAATTCAAACCATAAAGGAAGGGGGAATCGCACTCCTAGTTCTAACAAAACAACCTTAAAGGAACCAATTCGACCCTTTCTAACCGAGCTAGCTAGGTTAGAAGCTATGGAAGCATGGAAAACTGGTGAAGCTTTGGACGTTTGTGCTCTAAAGGATAAAACCATCATTAAGGATTTCGTATTCACCAAAAGAAATTCTATGGGTTTAGGATTAGTTTTGCCTAACAAAGCAAACCTTATAGGATTTCCATTATGAGACATATTTCCTTTAAATATGTGCTTTAAGCCTGTTTTTCTAACCATATGAAATCTGTGATATGTGATTTATTATTATTATTATTATTATTATTATTATTATTATTATTATTGTGATTCCTTTTAGATGGTAAGGATAACGAACCCAATTTTGGTCTTGTATTTGTAAGTTCATAGGCTGTTCAATTCCATATCAAGCCCCTTTTCTAAGTTTGGGATGTCACGAACGGTATCAGGTCAACATTCACTTCAACTCCATGAGACCTTAATTTGGCGTGTCTTATGGACATGTTTAACCGTGATGTTTTCTAAGGCAAACCCCCTCGTGAGGACGCAAGTTTTATTTCTTAAATGAAAGATTATACCATTGATATTTTCCAGTTCCCTTAGCTATACATTTTTTAATTTTTAGAGAAATCTCAACATATTTTTATTTTTTTTCTTGATTAATGTATCAATTGATAAAAATTAGTTTTAATTAACAAAAATGTTAAATAGTCACTTGAAATTTGCGTGTTTTTTTCATAAAAATTATGTGAATTTACTTGTAACTTATACGCGGAAAACGGATGATATTTTTTTCTTGAAAAAAAAGCATCTGGTTAATCTACATGACGAATAAAAACTCTGCAAGCTTTTTATATCCATAGTCCAATGCAGAAGACAAATGGGATGGAAACAAAAAGGTTTAATTCATGCTGTTTGGTAACAACATTGAAAAGTAGGCAAGCAAATTAACCAGATAGCTAGCTAGGCAGTGACAAAGCGGTGGTGGTGGTGGTGGTGGTGTTGTTGTTGGTGGTGGTGGTGGTGGTGAGGGGTGGTAGTAGCAGTTTCAATAGTAACGTGAAAAGGCCTCCAGGCAGAAGCAGTGAGCAAGCAAAGGTCTTTCCAACCAAGCTTGAGGGTGCCATTATCCTCCACTAATGTATAACCATCAGAGGGGAACATGCCAAGGAGCAAAGTGGCTTGTGTAGCAGCATTCCCAGCAAGAGAGATGCCTTTGAACCCGGACTGTTGTAGTTTTTCCCTCCAGTTGTGGAACTTGACATCCCCACTTCTGGAAGGACCTCCCACGGCCAATACATTGCGTATCTCTCTGGAGAGCAACTGCTGCTCCACTACATGCCTCTCCTCACTCTCCTCCCCATAGCTTGCTCCCAAGGAGTCGAACAGTGCGGAGTAGTAGTGTATGGCCTCCACAAACCTTCCCAGGAAGGATCCCGCATGGCTTAGGTCCTGTTCTACCACAGTCACTACTTTTGGTGCCAACCTGCAACAGAATCCACACCCCATCCCATTAGCGACCACGAGCGTGGTGCATGCTAAATTAATTTATCTATAACCTAGCTCAACATGGATAATGGAACGGTTAATATTGGCTGGCTGGGGCTGCCTCTTAATTTAAATTTATGTGTATACTGTAGTAGCAAAATAGAATATATGTGGATATCAAATCATGCACTAAATCTCATTGCAAATTCAAGATAATATGATTCATTAATCCAATACTTCCAAAATCATATCTACTAGTACAAGAAAAATAATAAATTTGAAGTCATTATCATTAGCATCTACCCTTTTGATGTATAGAATATAATATGAAAACAAAACTTATTATTAGCTGATAAGCTCCAGCTTGCTCCTATAATATATATATATATATATATATATATATATATATATATATATAGGAAAATGTGTCTGTGTTATAAGTCAAAAAGAAATACTTTTTAGTATAAGGAAAGAAAATCAAAAGGAAAGAGAGGAGGAGAATGAGATCAGACTATATATTATGAACCCTTTTTTAGGTATGGGATCTCGTGTTATGATCTTGTGAGTAAGTAATAATACTTAGGACGTACGTAGTCAGAGATGATGATTAAGTTAATACCTTTGCAACAGACAAAGCATATTTGTATCGGAACCGGTGACATCGTAGAGCGAGTGTTGCAACCAGTGGACGGCCACAGCCTCCCTCTTGCTCACATTAAGCCTCTCCGGCTCCAAATTTCCAACCTTTTCGGCCACTGGAATGAACTCAAAGGGAAGTCCCAGTTTGTGTGCGAAATCAGACAGACGTTTACCCGTTGCTTCAAGAGCCTCCAAAGAGGTCCCCAGCCCGGTCAAGCGGACATATGGTGGTCCACCTGGCCTAGATGCTAGGATATGAAATAGCCCAGGCCACTGCAAACCTTGCATGACGTCCAGATCTATGATGTGGACTCTCTCTTCCCTTTCAAACGCTTCTTGTATCGCTTGGTTGGCTGTGAAATGAGAGAACTTGACGAAAGGGCCAATCCCATTGAACACCTGAAAGGCCGACGCCATCTTCTGGGTATGGCTTTGGGGCATTGAAGGAAGCGTGGCGTATATCCCCAAGCAAGAGCTGACCAGCCTTGCTGACATAGCCTCCGAGAAGTAAGCAGCCACTCGCTGCGCTGAAGTTCCAAATGGCGTCGACAGCTCCGAGATCTCAAGTAGCATCTTATTAGCTTCCTCAAAATTATCAGCGGAGACGGCCTCCGCGCATTGGAGCAGTAAGGTCAGAAGGTGCAAGCCTTCTTCGTCTCTCTTTTGCTGCCGCATCTCTTCTTTCTTATCTCGGCTGGCTGCTGCTGATGAAGAGGGAGGGGATGTGCTGCTGCTTACCTGTTCTGTCTCCGCAGAAGATGATTTTTCCTGCTGCTGATCTTGTGCTTGCTGTTGTGGAGGTTGTCCTTGATTTATTGCTAGAATAGTTGGTGTAACATTGGAAGTAGAAGAAGGGCTCTCTTGTTGCTTCTGCTTCTGTTGTTGCAGATGCTGATCATGATGAACAAGGTGGATTTGTGGCTGCTGGTGTTGCTGTTGGATGTTTGGTTGGCAGATGAGAAGTGGCGTCGGTCCCCAGTTAGAGTAGTGACTAACATGTGAAGAAACTGGAGGAGCGGAATTAGAGACGATATTGTCAAGATCAAGAGTGAGCCCAGAATTAGAGGCATGACCTTGATTGCAACGCCTCTGGATCTGAAGCGGTAATGGTACTGCTGCGCCTGCCTCCTTATTCCTACTCCTCTCCACCGGGAGAATATTGGGCGGGATTATTGGGTCTGTCAAAGACCGGAGCCTGTACTCGAGGAGGGAGGCCAGATTGGGGTTGCAAGGGTAGATGATCTCCCTCACATTCTGAATGAGCTGAGGAATGGACACGTTGGTGGAAGTGTGGAGTAGGTCCTTTATGAGGCCATCAATCCAAGCAGTGGCGGATGTGGCATCTTCCATGGAAGCTGAAGCAAGAGTACTAGTAGTAGGAGCAGTAATAGAGGTAGTGATGAGGCCGGGCCGTGGATCGGCGGCGGCGTTTGATCGGATATTGTTTCTAGTTATTTCAGCTGGAGGGAACAAGGGTAGACCAGAGAAACCACAGACTGCTGGGAGTTGGGATTGGGTGTGGATGTGGGTGTCGTTGCAGCTAGTAATTAAGTTGGTGGAAAGTACTGTAGGAGACAAGAACTCAGAAACAGACAGAGAAGCAGACACGCCTGACGTAATTGCTGTCAAGTTCGTGGAAGAAGGTAGCATAGAAGTCATAGTAGAGTAGTTGAGGACTGGATATAAGATTGAGTTGGGGTACTTATTAGGGTTAATATTGTTGTTGTTGGAACAACTTGTAAAAGAAGAGGCACCAGTACTGCTAGTCATACCAATAACATCATCATCATCATCATCATTATCATCGTGGTTGTTGTTGTCTGATATTGAAAGTGAATAGACGTTGGTGCTACTGATGATGTTACCTCGAGATAACCTCTGATGATTTTGGGGAGTAATCGTTGATTGCACTTCCATCATCTCAGAAGCCATCCTCTTCCTCAACATCTTCCCACCTGCTGCTTTTACTTTTACTACTAATGATATTGGTGTGGGCGTGGGTGTGGGGTGTTTGCTGCTGTTGATAGTGTTGTTGCCACCGTTGGTAAGCTGCAGGGAGGCACTTGTCAATGAAGCAGTAATACTGGTGGTGCGTTAGTGCTCTAGGTACCACTGTTTTTATTATTGTTGTCGCTATTAATGCTGGCGCTGTTGATATGACGGAGCAAAGATGAGGGAGCTGCCATTTTGAACCAATACACTATACTAGTAATAATAGAAGTAGTAGTGAAGGCAGCAAATACAAGAGAACCAGGAGAAGATGATTATGAGAAGATGATAAGCCTCGACTGGTTCTTCTTGATCTTCGTAGATAATATTATAAGGAGATAATTAAATACTTGGAAAGAAAAGGAAGAATTTGAAGTTGCTGTCAAATGATGTGTGTGTGTGTGTGTGTGTGTGTGTGGGGATTCTTAAATCTTGCAACATGCTAGCTAAGCCCAAAAACAGTACCTACACGACCTCCGATAACTTTTTGTTACTAGAAATTTCTTCGATCGGCTAATGGTGCTGCTGCTTGCTGAAATTTAATTGTTTAAGTAAGTGGATTTAAAATGGCAAGTATGGCGTAGTCTTCTTGCGTTTTGGATGCTTCTGATCACGAGTCTTCTCGCAAATGAGAAACATTGAAAAGGTAACTTGAATGGGAGCAGTACTACTGGTAGCCAGGAGGGGATGGAGCTGTGTGTGTAATGTCTGTGTACGTATGGGAGGTGCTGCTCCTCATCTGGTAGCTGCTAGCTGCTTGTGGGCGATGGAAATATGGGTGGTTAATTGCGGATGGCATTTAGTAAGGTGTCCTTTATGTATGTTTATTGTATATGTGTGGAGATCAACGAGCATGTTCATGTATTTAGTTCTAGCTAGCTTGGTCAAGATATGAGCATATGGCAAGGCAAAGCGGGACATGTTGTTGCTGTTTCTTGTTAATAATGGGCATTTAATAATATTAAATGCAAATGTTAGTAGCAGGGAGAGCAGACAGAGGGGGAGAGAGATGGGCTGGCATGGTGAAAGCATCTAACAGCACAAAGGCTAGAGCAGAGCAGCATTGTTGGGGTTGATGGGATTTTTGTTTGTAGTTCGTCGTTGCTTGTTTGACATCTTCCAGTCACATTCCCATCAACGGCTATTTCTCGTAATTTATACCACTCCTACGCTAATGCATGTCCAATCTATATTAATTATTATATTTCTTTTCTATTTAATCCATGTCAATCAACCACGTTTACCAATGACCAATCTCTCTCTTATTTCATCCGTCTCTCTCTTCCTTGCTGTTAATGAGATTGATTGACGAATTTCCTTCTAAAGCTAAGAGAATCTTTGAGATTTCCCTAGAGTATATCATAATTGATTATAACATTTCTTTTCAATAAAAGGAAAATGGTAATTTCATTATAATTATATCACTATTTTTATTATGCGCGTCCAGACAAAGCATAACTAGCTTTTTGACAAAAAAAAAAAAACAATTAAAGTATAAAATAGTCTTTTGGACATCAATAAATAGTCTTGTTAATGATTCAAAAGACAAAGAAAATCCACTAAAAATCCTAAAACCTACACTATTTATATAACAATTGATCATCACATCTTACGTACACACACATGTAATCCTAGTCATCATTAATCAATAAGGAAATTGTTTGCATTATAAGGTTATATATGCTGATGAAAGATCTAATTAAAAATATTAATCATTATCAAATTTCTCCTTCTAGTTAGAAAACAACCACCAATATTTATTTTAAGGAGAAAAACAAAACAATAAAGAAGACCAAATAATTCATATGGTCATATTAGACCTAAGAAAAATTTAAAATATTTGCGGCCATTTAGAACAATTGACAATAGCTATGTAAGACCCAAACTTTTGGGCCAAACCCAAGTCCAAGTCAGCCCAAACCCAACCTAAATTAACCTAGGTATATAAGAAAAGGTTTGCAAGAGAATTACTGTTCTCTCTTCTAAGTCTTGTGGCCGCCGTGACCTTTTCCTCATCAAACCAAGGATTTCAGTTTTTAATCTTGAGTTTTGGGTTTTAAAAAAGTGGAAATAGCAAGTAAGTGATTCTCTCTCATATTACTTTTAATTATGATTTGTTTATATAAGGATTAGAGAGAGAGAGATAGATAGATTAGGGTTTATAAGGATTAGAAGTTTATGTTGTTAAGATTGATTTATGATTATTAAGGGTTTAATGTTAGGTGATTAATTAGTATGTTGTTAGAAATAAAGATTTGTGAGTTGATTTGTTTAAATTAATTTTTATGGGTTAAGAAATTCATTTTTACCTTGCTGTAAAATCTGGACAGAATAGTCTTGAGGTTGAAGATGACCAAATTTTATTTTGGTCCTTGATTTGTGAAAGTTTCAGTTTAGTCCCTAAACTTTGGAAAAATTACAATTTGACCCCTAAATGTATTTTGAGATTCTGGACAGTGTTATTATGAGGTTAAGGATGATGAATCTCAGTTTGATAATTGATTTGGAATTTTTTCAGTTTGGTCCCTAAATTTTGGAATTTACATTTTAGTCCCTAAACTTTATAAAAATTACATTTTGGTCCCTGGTTCGTTCTAGACAGAATTAAGGATGGTTTATGGGTGAAATTTCAGTATGGTTATGTATTTACAGTTTGGTCCAGTTTTGGTAAAATTACGTTTTGGTCCCTGTTTTGGATAATTGTTGTTTTAGTCCCTAAATCTAGGAGACTAAACCTAATTTTCTTTTATGCATTGGATCTTTTATTTGTGTTGCTTTGAGTTGCTTTTGAGTATATTTCGTATATTTATTGTAGGTTCTCCTAACGATCCTTAATAGGTTTTTCGGGTCTTTCATCTGATATTCCTTTTAATCTATATTCTTCCGGGTGAGTGGGATAATCTTTAATATGCATATATTATAAATAAATATGTATGCTGATTATACAATGAGTACTAGTTAATTTCTTGAATACTTATATATGTTGCTTTATTTCCGAGTACTCATTTATTCTTGAATTTGCACTCGCAATTTGTCAAACTAAATTCTATTTGATATGATATACGTTTCTTTGATGATTTTGTAAATATCTATTATGCCTTAATATGGGACTTGTCAGTAACTCCATGCTAACAGAGAGTAGTTAGCCTATGTGCACATAGTATTCTGTGTACCTAGCTGGTGAGAGAGGCATCAGCCTGTGGCGACTGATCATCCTACAGTGGTCACCTTTGAGTGTCATCTGGTCACCTTCGAGTGTCATCTGGTCACCTTCGGGTGTCATCTGATCTCTGACATATATTCCACTACGTTATGATAATATGTATATGTATATGTATATGTTTATCAAGATGAATCATCTTGCAAACTATTAATATTATAAATATCTAAAATGTATATTAAATATTATTCCCTCACTGAGTTGGTTGAACTCACCCCTCATTCTTAATATTATTTTAGGTTCTTAGTTTCTGATAGCAGGTGAACTTTGTTGAATGTTCCTGCTTCTTCAGTTTTGGTCAGTATGC
>Ga0325403_1000100_pt1 | contig 43826 bp, 22 predicted proteins | sample PopdelMetagenome_19_FD_205665 | JGI IMG/M metagenome (GOLD analysis project Ga0325403, IMG submission 205665) | Populus deltoides microbial communities from Bellville, Georgia, United States - Xylem-PdKOR-R4 | ecosystem: Host-associated > Plants > Phyllosphere > Stem > Wood/Secondary xylem... | reverse complement strand
TGTTATTTGTGAGATAGTTCTTGTTTATGAATATTAAGTTTATATTATTCGATATCAATTCACGTTGGAAGTAGATGGTTCACGGGATTCTATTCTGCTTGATTTAATATTTCAACTTTGTTGGCAGATAGCATGTGAAAGACGCACAAATTAGGTGCGTAAGGAGTGTTATTTTTTGTTTACTCAATAATTTATTTTATTTTACATAATTAAATTTAAATTATTGTTAATAAGAAACAGGGTCCTAAAAACCCTCTCCTTTCCTATTTCTATTTGCCAATTATGATAGCCACAATCCTATATTAATTCAATGTTTTTTTTTTAGATAATGAGGTGGCTTTTAATGTTAATTAAAATAAAATTAAATAAAAAACTAGAATTCATCAACCTTTTAGAGTGGCATATGAGAAGAATCATAATGAATTCGCAAAGTGTTTCTTTTTTTCATTTTAGTTAATTTTTTTATTTTATTATTTGATATTGTGTTGATTAGGAGTTTAATAGTTTGTCTTAATTTGTATTCTATGAGATTTTGCAATTTTGAAAAAACATTATGATAATAGGTTGATACTAGATTTCACAAAACAAAAATCAACTTTTTATTTGTATGAAATTTAATGTCAACTCTAGCCCTCTTTATTTTTCTTGCCTTTAGTTATTAATTTTATTTTTTATTTGATCTTTGGATGTTGTTTTGATTGGAATGTGAGATTTATAATTTATTTCAATCTATTTTTATGTTATTGGATTGATGCTCAATTTCACGAAAAAGAATTTGATTTTATTGTTTTTAGAAAAATTAAAAATAAACGGACCAAAATTGAAACAAAGAAAAAATGGGAGGCTTTCATTTAAAACAAAAATATGTTAGCGCCTAGATGTTTTTCAAAATCATTTCTGGTCCCTTTAATTTGAAAATTAAACGTTTTAGTCCAAAATTTTATTTTTCTTGCATTTTAGTTTTTTATGAAAGAGAGAGAAAGTTGATGAATAACCACTCCTTAACAATGAAATTTGTCATTTTTTTATGTAACAAGTTACATTTGATGATGAGAGATCTATTCAGGTCTTTTTTTCTCTTTATCTTACCCAAAAAATAGATTGGAACTTCAGAATTTATTTAGATTGAAGGTGAATTTTTTTAATTAATTGAATGTTACTTAAAGACAATAAATGAGTTTCTTGAGGTCATCTAAGGTGTTTTAAGTTGAACAAAAAAATCTTTAGCACTTGAAGTCAGTTGCTAAACTTTTCAATCACTTCTGATGGCTGGAATCTAGAACTACACTAACAAAAATTGGTCCAACCCACAATAATAGCGCGAGAAATAAACTAGAATATGCTAAAAATACCTATATATAAAAATTAATTTATATCAATTAGTTACCATTTTTATAAGAGTAAAACTCACCAGCAATTAAATTCATTTAGTTACTCTTATTAAAAAAGAAAAAAGGGATCATTTAGTTGTTTGAGTTAGTCAAAAAGGCATTTTAATTACCTTCCCGACTAATTAACATATTTTGAACATTATTTAATTTGCTCTCTTTCTTTATTTAGTTGGTGTAACTCAAGCAATTATTTATTTTCTACGTGAGATTGGCTATCTAATTAATTTCTATTGATTTTAATAAATACATAAGATTTATTAGAATCAATTTATTTTAGTCTACATAATCAAGAGTTCATTTATGTTTGAGAAATTAAGATGCGAGCACCCCCAAAACATCCATTCGAAAGAACAATTACCCTTGATAAATAATTGGCCTTTATTTATTTCTATCGTCTACTGCCTAAAATCTCATTTTATTTATTTTATTATTATTATCATTCCTAAAATCTAATTAATTTCTATTGATTTTTGTTTTATTCACTATTTTTTATTAGGAATCAACAACATTAAGTTTTAGGTTTATGTTTTTTTCCTTTCATCCGCTAGGTCTCCATTCTTTCTCCTCTTTATTATCACTATACTTTTTCTTTAAAAAACACATTTGCTTAAATCACCCATAATTAGTAACAGTAATAAAGAACAAAGTAATAATTGAAAAGCAAGAGAAATTTAGAAATTATACTTGAGATTTATGAGTTAATTTAGAGGCCTCGAGGTTTGTCTATGGAGTTTGGGATAGAAATAAAGGAAGGAAATAGAGGTCCTGAACCAAGCAAGCTAAGAGAAAGAATGAAGAGGAAAAACTTTTTTTCAACACTCTTTCCTCGTTGCACCCTTTCATAATAGGTCCCCTATTTATAATTACAAGTGTTGTATAGCTATTGGTGAGCTTGGCAGCAACCATGATTATTTTGTGTGGTGGGCTTATCTTTCTTTTATGTACATAGATAAGCCAAAGAATCTAAACAAATGTTAAGTAATAGGGTATAATCTCCTATAAGGGAGATGGGATAAAAATAAGGAAGAAGAAAGATTTTTTTTTCATAAGAATTGCCATTACCCAATTTTTCATCCTTGATTTAAAAAAAATATGTTTTCGATGCATTACGGTCATTTGCATGATCATTTTGTGATTTTTGACTATTTTTATCTTGTTGATGTCTTTTTAAAAAATCAAAATTATGCTTTTGGTGAATTTTATTCATTAATACATTCATTTCATAATTCTTGGTTATTTTTCTTATCGAATTGACATTAATGTTGTTTTTTGTAAAAAGATAAAATACAAGAAAGCAAAATGAACAAATGGGCTAAAGTGCAAAAAAAAAAATTAAGGAAAAATAAAATAAAATAAGGATATTCTTAGAATAAAGGATAAAAAAAGAAAGAATATCTCTAAAAATAGTAGTATAAATAGTGATTGTATATATATAAAGAAACTCTAGCCACCATAAAATTATGCTCTTAGAATGACTCAATGACCCTGAGGTTCAAGACCCTATATTGAATCATTTTGTTCATATTCTTCTGGATAGTTTAATCATCTACGAACACTAAGTGGGGCATGCTGCCATGGAGGTGAGTGGAGAGATGCAACAATTTACTGAATAAGGATTGATATTTGTTGAGGTGGATTTTCTCTCATTTTTTAATTTCTCAGTACTGCCTATGTGAGGAACTCTATCTGTTCCCTAAATTATTAAAGGTTTAGTTATGCGAGGGCTAAAGTATATGTTGTGGCAGGAAGATTAGTAACTCGTCCTATTCCAAGAGCATCCTGATTATCTGCTATTGATGGTGATAATTAGAGAAAACAGTAAAAGGATAGAGTTATTTATAACTTTTTGGAAGTTTTCTCATAAACAGCGCTATTGATAATGTCCCAAAATCCAAAATATATTAATAAAATCTTATTTAGTGTTCGAGATAGTGGTTAATCAATATGTTGAGATAATTGGATTATTATTTTTTTAGAGTAAGGAATCCCAGATTAATGGTAAAAGCTTGAGTACCTTAAAAAACAATCACAATCAGGAGGACTTAAAGACTATCCGATGATAAAGTCAGTACATTTATAAGAAAAATAATAAATGACTTGAAAGAGCTTTAAACTCAATTAATAAAGATGTTTGTTTTTGAGTTTAAGATAATTAATGCTTTGAAATCTATATAAGTTTATCTTAAGAGATAAAAAGCTATGAACCCTTACCTAGACGGTTCAGATAATATTTATACCCCCCGAACCTTATCATTTTTAGATAAGAGAATGACTAAAAAGTCCTTTGCTTTCGAAAACATTAATGAGGGACAAATATCTCTTACAATCATTAATGAGATAATAAGTATGAATGTTCCTTAAAGGATCTTGTATGCACCTAAGAACTGTATAAGAAAATCACTATATTAGATATGAATGACTCACATAACTATTCTACATGGAGAGGCATAATGGTTTATCATACCTTCAATATTTTTAATTTAGAGGATCATCTAGGAACAGACATATTGCCTTAGAACTTGGTAATAGTTGAATCCAAATACTTTGGGCCAAACATGCTTGTTAGATCCACGTTACCTTGTACTTGGCTAACTGTCAAACCCAAGTCCTTTGATTCTGGTAAATTTGTCAGACCCACGTTACCTTGAGTTTAGTTTATTACCAAACCCAAGTTCTTTGGGTCTGATATATTTGTCGGATACATACTACCTTGTACTTGGTTGATTGCCAAGCCTAAGTTCTTTAGGTTCAACATGTTTGTTGGTCCCACGTTACCTTAAATTTGGTTAACTGTCAAGTGTAAATCCTTTGGATCTGGTATATTTGTCAAACCTATTTTGTTTTGTTTTTAAGATTTTTTTTATTTATAAAAATCTATAATAAAAAAAATATTAACTCATCAATTTCATTACAATTGAAAAATATTATTGAGGTGTCTCATATTATTACGTTGTACAAATTAAAATTGTTCGATCTCTTCTTTTTCCTCAACTCCACTCGTGTAATTTATAATCATTGTAGACTAACCTCTCAAAGAAAATATTGAAAAAGGCCAAAGAATAAAACTTGGTTATAAATAAAAAATCGAAGAAAGCTTGTGGACTAAAACTCAAATTAATGTCAACACTTGGGAAGATCAGCTGGTGGAGGAATCAACTTCTGGTTGGGAAGCTTTCCATCCAAGACAACCCAAGCCATCTCCAACCCCCAGCTTGTATGGACTTCCAAATGGCAATGCATGAACCATACCCCTGTTCATACGATCAGTATATAATCATTATAATTTATAAGGAATTAAGTTTATTAGCTATGTTGAAATCAATTGCAGTACATAGATGATATGTTCTTTTGTATATATATAATTGTTCTGTTAGTATGTAAACTGACCTGGATTGTCTGCCTGGAACCGGATAGCAGCCCACCCACCAGAGGGGACACCGACCGTGTTCCTCTCAACAGGGTCAACAAGATTGAACTTTGCAGGGCCTTTATTTGGATCAAAATTTCCGAAACCTTGACCGACAACAAAGAAGTTGTAGCCATGCAAGTGAAGAGGGTGACTCTCAACACCAAGTATGCTAGTGTCCTGCATAATTAGCTCCACGCTAGTATTAAAAGGCAGAACTACAAGCCTGGTTCCGGTGCTTACCATAGTATTATTTGGTGGGTTGCCAGTATAGTTAAACGGAAATATTGGAGTGATTGGAAAATCAGGAATGTAAACGCCGTTTGATTTACCAAAAAAGTGTGCCTGGAGTAGAGCTGTGGTTGGCGACGAGAAAGATACATTATTAACTGAGGCTGCAAACTTTGTTCCATTTGGTCCCTGGCAAGTTTGGTTTTTAGGGCATGGATTTGTTCCGAGGCCTACCGTGAAGAAAAATCTCATATCAACCTTTTGGGGCACCTTGGCAGGGAATTGTGCACTAGCTAAGCTCCGTAGTTTACTTGTAAAATTTACAGCAAAGGCAGTGTCATTTAGAGGAGGTGGAGTCGGTTTAAAGAGTGGAAGATTTTTAAGAGAGAGCTGGCTTGAGTGAATGGTTTTGGGTGATTCATATTCTAAAATGGCAGCAACAGTTGAATTGTCGAAAGTGCCTTGGCCGGTTGCGTATGGTCTTGCAGTCATGAAAAATGTGGCATTAGGGAAGTAGGGTTTGGTCTTAAGAAGAACATTGGTGGTTTGTCCTGGTGTAATAAAGAGTGTCTCAGTGTCAAAAGGCTTGACATAAACAGCATCAACATCAACAATGGTAACTGAGTGGTTTGCAATGCTAAAGAATAGCTCATCATTAAGTGCTGCATTGATTAAGCGGAGCATGTAAGTCTTGTCAGGCTTCACCTTCAGCTTAAATGTATCTGCAAGGTTTTCCCCATTACATAGTGATGAGAATAAGATCTATCTAGCTATACACATACATTTTTGTAAAGAATTCTAGTCTCATGTCGTCAAGTATTAAAGAAATGGAGCCTTTATAAGCCATACTAGAGCAAGAAATACCATATTTATAGCTATACCTTTGGCAGAGCAGTTATACAATGGCCCGGGGAGCCCATTGATTGTGTAGGCATCAGAGACATTTGGACCTCCACCAGTTTGCAGGGCCTGGCTAATGACTGCCTCAGGGTCGACATTAAACCACTCTCCTGCAATATTTAAGCAGCACATGATCGATTTTTCTTAGCTAATTGATCACCAAAAATTGAATATTAGGAGACAAAACAGCCATAAACTCTCAATTCGTTAACTGGTTAAAAATAGGGATTGTTAATTACCGAAGATGATGGGAACTTCCTTGTAAGGTTTGGCAAATGGGTACTGAACACCACGCTTAGGAAGAATGATAAGAGGACCATAGACAGTTGACCTTAGCCATGATATATGGGCATGCCACCAAAGAGTGCCTCTTTGGCCTACAATGGTATAGTTATAGACATAGCTCTGGCCAGTTTGTATGGGGCATTGAGTTATGTATGCTGGTCCATCTGCCCAGCCGCTTCGGAGCTGTCGAATTCCATGCCTGTTGCAATTTAGATAGCGCAATGCTTCAAGTTATATACGCATAAAATTATTTGGTCAAGTATAATAATGATGATTAACTCCATGATGCATGTTGAAGTCATAAGCATTCATACCAATGTATGGAGATATTGTTTTGGACATGATTAACCACTTTTATGAAAAGATTGTCACCCTCCCTAGCAACTATTCGAGGCCCTGGAAACTGTCCATTTACTGTCACCATGCTCTTGCTATGGCATAAACGTGTCACATTTTGTAACTTGATCTACAGAATATAGCAAACTGTCAAGACTTGTACAACGGGAAAAAAAAGGAGAAGATGAAATTCATTTATCTTATATATAAATGGGGGGCCAATGGGACAGCATATATGATACATACATCAAACTTATAGTGCCTGGTTACGGCAAAAGCATGCTCAGGAAGGAGGCAGAAAATGCTAAATGAGAAGAGAAGAGCTCGAAATGCTGGTGGTGGAAGAATGGAAGCACCCATTTTCTTCCCTGTAATAGACAAGGTTAAGAAGACTGATCGGAGCACTCCAAGGAAGGTCCCCTTTATTTTTCAAGAGTATTGCATTGATCAATGATTGGAATATTGTTGTATATATATATAGAGAGAGAGAGAGGGGCGAGAGTATGGGTTTGGCTTATAAACTTTAAAGAGATGAAGAGTAAACTAGAACAAAGCTTCATGGCTATCAACACACTAATTATTTAATTTATTGCACTTGTTAGAACAACCCTAGACAGCTCAAATTCATATGATAGCTACCATGCATGCATTGAATTGCCATTTTATTTTTATCAAAATATGAAATTTCCATGCTTAGCACGCAACAACCACAAATGAAGAGTTTACGAAATCAATCTCTTCACATGCATCCAAGATTATTGCCAATTATACACCCTTTCAATTGGTTACATGCATCTCTCCATCGGCAGTCGGTTGAAATTGCAAAATTATAGAAATCTTTCAAAAGCAACTTCGTTGTACGCATGGCAGAAATAGATAGCTTAATTAGTAAGTTTATCAATATTAATTTCGAAAAAGCAATTTCTCAACAATAGATTATATACTAGAACTAAATCACATCGACAATATGCTAGTATCTTGGAGGCTTAGCTGGAATGGTTATAAATGGGTATATATGCTCTAAGTTTACGTTGTACATCATCCAAGATTAGAATCCAGAAAATATTATATTTTTTCATAAATATATTGGGAAGGCATTTTAATCTTGATACACTACAACTTAATCAATAAAAAATGACCTCGTAAAAAAAAAAAAAAAACACAACATTTAGTAATTTAAGGTACATTAACTCTCGAAGTGATGCTTTGCAATAAAGAAAAAGTGTACGTGAGATGTTTCTTTCATGGAAGTCATTTTAGAGGTAGATGTCTGTTTCTTCAATGAAGTAACAAGTCATGGATATAAAGATGAAAGCATAGGAGGACGGGAACCTCAAATGACGCAATTTCTCCTCAAGCAAACATATACCAGCTAGCTACCAAAAATCTTGGTGCTTGTGTGTGTGTAAATATATATCAAAGGTAATTTAATAAAAAAATATAAATTCTGAGGGGTGTAGCTCAATTGATCAGGTCTTAGTAGAGGAGATCATTTTCGGTTTTTTCGGTTTTTATAAAAAAAAATAACTAAACCAAATAAAAAAAATCGAAACCAGTTCAAACCAACCGGTTTCGGTTCGGTTCAGTTTGGTTTTTTGGATAAGAACTGGTTCAAACCAGTTTGGCTAAGTTTTTTCGGTATAGCTCGGTTTTTTTATTTGAGTTCGGTTTGGCTCGGTTTTTTTCCAGTTTTTTTGGATTTGGGTTCGGTTCAGTTTTTTTTGTTTCGACTTATAAAACCAAAACCGAACCGGTCGGTTATTTCAAAATTTTAATCGGTTTAATCAGTTATTTTTCACGGTTCAGTTTTTTTGGTTATATTTTTTCCGGTTTTCTCGGTTTAATTGGTTTTTCAGTTTTTTTGCTCACCCTTAGGTTCTAAGTTTGCTCTCTAGAGGTCATCGGTTCAAGTCTCACAAACTTCAGAGCCACTGAAAAGTTATATAGTCGTTAATTTCAGGGCCCGTAAAATTAGTCAAAGTGCACATAAACTGACCCGGATATCCACGTTATATATATATATATATATATATATATATATATATATATATATATATATATAGAAAAGTTATGGCCACTTTACCTGCTCTCAAAATCTACGGATATTTACAAGGCATTGCAAGTGTTCTCTAATTACTCGTGTTGCCTTGTCCATAAGCATTGCCTCAGTTGCAAACTAAATTATCGTTTATGGGTCACAATACATAGGAGTATTATATAGCACATTCTCCCACCAGCTACGTACCATTAGAAGCACATCATGAAATATTTTCTACCTACGAATGTCATTATACAGCTAGTACCGGACATGGACATAAATCAAAATATACATCATCTTAATTATTACAGCCACTTGGTCTTTCAAATCTTTTAATTGGTTTAATCCATGTGGCTAAACTTTTTTTATGATGACAAATATTAAATTGTACAATTAAATCTTCATTTTATGAATTATAATTACACAACAAAAAATTAATTATCACTGATAGAATATTCCATTAGTGGTGTTTACATTCTATTTCCATCAGCATATAAATTACCGAGGAATTTCCAAGTGAAAACTTGTTGCCGACAAGGTTCTCGTCAGGAATTTCAAGTTCGTTAGTAACACTATCAGAAAATCGATAAATACAAACGAAAATACCGAGAGAATGTTTTCGTCGGTAAAATTCGAGGGATTTTACGGACGAACATATTCCCTCGGTATATTCCGAGGGAATATATAGTGGGAAAAAAATTAAAACAAAGAAAAAAAAGATGACGTGTCATTTTTACCAACAGAATTACCGATGAAATTTATTCCATCGGTAAATTCGTTGGTAAACTGTGAACATTGTTCATCATGTCACTTACAAAGGGAATCACCGATAGAATTTTCCGTCGGTATTTTTCAGAGAGCTCTAAAACTGTTCACTTTCCAATTGCACTGTTAATTGTTGTTCTTTACGGACAAAATCACCGACTGATTGAAAAGTCATCAGTGTTATTTGGCGGTTTTCTGAAAAAAATCAATTAATTTAAAATTTTTATTTAAATATTACTGACGGATTGAAAAATCATCGGTGATTGTTGGCGGTTTTTGAAAACTTTTAATGAAATTGAAAATTTAAATTAAATATTATAGACAGAATTACCAACGAAATAATTAAAAAATATTAATATTTAATTATCCATCGGTAATTCCGTCGCTAACGCGCCCCAATAAAAAGCTTGAATTCCCTTATTTCACAAGAGACAGACTCATTTCTTCTTCTTCTTCTTCTTCTTCTTCTTCTTTATCTTCTTCACTATATGTAAAAAACATCAATATCTATTTCTTTCTCTTCTCTTCTATCCTCATCTCCTTCTTTTCTTCTCCATGCTCGGGTATGTCTTCTTCTTCTTTCTTTTTTTATCCTCTTAGTTTTTTTTTAATTAATATGCTTTACAAAAAAAATTCTCTTCTTAGCTTCATTTGCAACTACATTAAGGTAAGATTTTTTCTTTTTTCTTCTTTTTTCATGATTTTTTGCACTATATTTGTTTTTTATTTTATTTTTAATTATTTTTGTTCTTAATAATTGTATAAATGTTGTTGTGAGATTTTTTTTTCATATGAGATCAATTTTTAGTTGATTTATTTATAGGATTTTTAAATTTTTAGCAATTGCAACTTCATTTTTTTATATGAATTTTTTAGTTGAATTTATTTTTTCATTTTATTTATTTGTTGCAAATTTGTTTGAGTTGATTTTCTTATTCTTTTTTCCAAGCATTTTGAGTATATATTATAGAGTATTGATTTATGTTAATATTTAATTATTTTATAATTTTATAAAATGGATTTTTTAAAATGTTTTTAAATAATTACCGACGGAATTACCGATGGTATTTTTTTAGGGATATACCGACGGAATGAAACGGGTAATTTTTTTTTACGCGTTTGTTCCATTATTAAATTCATCGATAATAATATTTTTTTATTACCAACAAATTTACCGACAGACAAAAAATTACCGATGAAAGATTCACCGACAAAGCATTTCTGTTGATGATTTCGTTGGTAAATTAATTACCGATGGAATATGTGTCTTATGCCAATGAAAAAATTTCATTGGTAAAACTGTTAAATCTTGTAGTGTAATTTAGTTTGTAAAATAACACTGACAGGATACTCATGTCAAAAAAATATTTGCCGACACTTTTCTATTAGACAATTCATTAGTAAATACTACTGACGAATAAATAATGAACTAACCATTGGTAATTGATCATATATCACCGATGGATTCTACTGACATACAAATTTTATCGGTGAATCTGATGATGATATCAAAACAATTCATAACTTTCTGTAATTCTCTAAAAAAATGGGTTTAAATTACTGACGGGATCACTAAAATAGTTTTATGTCCATCGACGATTCCTTTTGTATTTCAATAATATCTTTTTAATACTTACTTGTTTGGATTAAATAAATTTGAATTTAAAAAATGTTAAACAACTAAATTAAATTGAGTAACACATTTTATATTATTAGTTTAACTTTAAAATCAATTACAAATATCTTAAAACTTTAAAAAGAAGCTGGAGGTGGAGGTGGAGGTGGAGGTGGGTGAGGAGGAAAATTTCCTAGAGGTCCATGAATAGGAGGATAATAAGTCAACATGTATGTCGTCCTCTTCTCTCATTGCTTCCTACTTAGTTATTCATACTACACTCAAGTTTGGCCTTTAAATTGGGCTTCGCATTGACAATTTGTTCTTGAACCAACTTCTGAACGACTGGTGATGGTTGTCTTAGGTTGGATTATAGGGTCTATGGTTAAGACACTATAGCCCGCCCTTATATCCTGGGTTGTAGTCATAAAGATATCATAAACCTGATTTCTATCAGGTCTACAGGTTGCTCCAACCTCAAACCATAACTCTGAATAGTATTTTAAATGGGTTAAGGGTCCTCTCTATGTTTGGCACACATGCTATCATTATATGTTTCGTACATAAAAAGACAAGTCAAAGATGTCAACACAAAAAAATTAGTCTAAAAAGCATCCAAAAGGTTTCAAAGTTTACCTACAGCAAATGTCTTGGCTCGACTATCTATGAACCATTATACCCCTTTCTATCTATCCTCATTATATATATATATGTTTCCATATATAACTCCATCAAAGGTGGCTCATGCCCAAGCTATGTAGCCTGCAAAATAAATCGTTAGTTCAAATTGTCACAAATAATAACTATTTTGAGTAAAAAAATTTAAAAATAAAGCAAGGGCTTACCAGATGTTGTGCATGGTTAATAAAAGGAAGCAATTTGTCAATATACTTGCTAATGAAACCATGAACCCTTATTTCCATTCTTGGACCCACTTCATGATCGTCTCTCAAAACCATCAGACATCAAAAACTCTAGACATCTCTTCCAATTACTCCCAATGATATGGGGAGGTCTAAAACTCCTTCATACCTCAAAATCATCTGACTCGATTCTTCTCTTAACATATGTATTTGTCATACCAAAAATCATGCAACCTGGTATATAAATTCATTAAACAAAAAATATATAACAACAAAAGGATTACAATGTTACAAAAAAATCATATACTTCACACATTAAGAGTGTGTTTGTATTTGAGGTAGCATATGCATTTTCTCTGAATGTAATGCATTTGGTGTTTGGTTATAGGTATCAAAAGTGTATAAAAATGATGGACCCTGCCACTTGCCTGAGGTTGGATCTTGGTTGTGGAAAAACTATTTTTTCCTGCTTTTTGCATTTTAGACCACATGTTAAACCTTCTGGATCTACAAAAGGCATTCAAAAATTACCTTTACATACTTTTCTCTTTCTCCTCTCATTCATTTCGATTCACATTCATTTCTCTTTCAATTCAACTTAACTACAACAATTCAAATGGTACAATCACCATTACTACTGCACAACCCATAAAAATGACCATTGTAACATCTCTTTCTTCTCATTCATTTGTCATTGATTTCTCCATAACTACAGAAAAAGAAGAACAAGAACAACCCTCATTACTACAATCAACAACTCCAAAACAGAAATTCAAATCTTGCTTCATTCAGACACCAAAGCTGTAATTTCCAACTGGTTAGTTTGATTAATTGACTAGTCCGCTCGTATAGTTCTGTTAAGTTAATTTTCATTCCTTGCTTGCAAACTTAGATCTGTTTATTCATTTTTATAAATTACTGGTTTTTTGCCCTTGTCTGAGACTATTACTTATTTTTTTTTTCAAATTTCTATCTTATGTCTGCATGTAACTTGAGTTATTGATATTTTGACTAATGAAATGTTAAAACCAATTGAGGTCGAAGGAATAGTAGTCGATGCACTGTTAACGAATAAGAGTTTTCAAGCCACCAAAAACCATGTCTTGTAGTCTTTTGCTAATGAATGGTAACAAATAAATAAACGTAAATTAAACAAATAATTTGCTCTGCTAATTATAAAATCCCCTGATAATTCATGAAACATAACTAATTACAATTGTATGGATGATACTCAATATGTAGGATTTTAAGTCTTCAGATTATTGGGTTAACTTGAAATTTATATTACTTTAAAATGACATTCAATTAGATAATGGTGGACATTCGTGTGCACTCTCATGAATGATAGTTTACTTATCTCTGTTTTGGGTTTCTTGAGGAGAAAACACTTTCTAGGTTTGAGTTGTATGTGTGTAGTTTTAAATGTTATTGATAATTTGTACCCTTTCACTGCAAGATATATAGGATACAATACAATTGCAAAATTCATAATTATCAATAGTTAAAAAATAACAATCAAACAAGCAGGATCAAATATGTTATGGAAACTAAATGAAAGAAAATAATTAGAGATTAAATTGAGAAATAAAATAACCTAAGAAAATTATAAAAAAAGACAGTAATAAAAAAATAAGTGCTGAAATTGAATATAAAAAATCAATCAAATAAAATTTTAAGGGATAAAATTAAACAAATATAAATAAATCAATAAAGTGATAAAAAGAATAGTAATAAAAAAAATGAGGACCAAATTTGAATATAAAAATTAAATCAAATAAAATGTTAAAGGACAAAATTGAAAAATATAATTAAATCAAGAAAGGGATAAAAAATAGCAATCAAAAGAATGAGGATCAAAATTGAATACAAGAATTAAATAAAATAAAATGTTGAGTGATAAAATTGAAAAGTATAAATAAATCAAGAAATAGATTAAAAAATAGCAATCAAAAGAATAAGGGTCAAATTGGATAAAAAAATAAATGAAATAAAATACTTAAGAACAAAATTAAATAAAAAATAAACTTTATGTATCAAAAACAAAATAAATAGTTATTAAAAGAATAAAGATCAAGTTGGGTATAAAAATCAAATTAAAAAAAAATCTTTTATATTTTTTAGAAGAATCAAGAGAAAAGAGAGAGGAGAAGAAAAAGAGCCTACTAGAGCCACACCAACAGTTCATTGCCGCCTTGTGCCTACCTATAGGAAAGTCCTTGGGGAGTCGCTTCTAATATCACAACTAAAGGTGATGCTAGTCATTGGAGAAGCTCGCATGCATTAGAAAAAAACATGAATTCCTCTCATTTATTGGAGTATGCATTACATACGCCATCAACATTTTATTTATTTTTATTTTTATTATATCTATTAAAAGATCAAATTGACCACCATCCAACTTGTTAATAACAAAACTTGACAATAATAAAAAAAACCTAAAAGGAAAAGACAAAAAACCTTAGAAAACAACTATAAAATATTTGCCTTAGATGGTAATTTAGACATTTTTGTGCTTTTGAAATTGAAAACTAAAAGATGCTTATGCAAAAAAGTTAATTAAATTTCTTTTTTTTTTGATGATATTTAAGTCATACTATACAGAAAAAGAAGTAAAAATATATAGTTGTCTTTATTTAATTTTATAATGACGAACATGTCCCATGAAAAAGATTAAATTATCCCTTAAAATAAGTTACGAGGCTTTGTGTAGGAAGGGAAAATTTGTCAAATCAATTGAGGGATTTTACAGTGAAAGACTGATTAGGTTAAGTATTGTTTTTAATTTAATTTAATTTAATTTAATTATTTTGAAACATGGCAAGCCATTGTATATATTGGGTCAGGCAATCAAGCACGAGAAAATAGCTTTGTTTATCTAGTCTTATTCACTTAAAGCCCAAAGCCCAAAAGACCCACACAAACCCCAAACACCAACACCTCCAAGACGACGCGTCTTACGCAAAATCAAGTGCCCGTGGCAAGAAAACAACTGAAGAAAATCAAATAAATTTAAATTAAATAAAAAACACAAAACTCTGCGACTAAAACCCTACTCAACAGCACCACTACTCACCACTGAGTACTGTCTGAGTCGTTTCTCCAGACTGAGTACTGACTGGGTCTTCTTCTTTAGTCTTCAAACATGAAATTTCTTCTTCAAGGTAAACAACACAAATGACTACTCCCCTCCCCATTTCTTCTGCTACTTTAAGAAAATAAAATAAAAAAACAGATACAATATTTATGATTTATCAGGTGCTCAAAGATCACTGCTCCGCGGCTTCGGAAGGCGATACTTGGCTACTTCAACAGAACAGTACGCCAAACGAAATTATGCAAATAATTTATCAGAGTACAACACTGTTTTCACTTCTCTAACTGCTAAACGCAGGTATTTGCTATTCCCTTATTTATTTATAAATGTATTTTTGATTATATTAAATTTAATTTACTTAAATTTATTATTATTGTTGTTGGGAATTAGGCATTATCTGTTGAGAGATGCATACGATGATATGGTGTTAGACGGAGTGCAGCCGAGTAGAGATACATTTCATTCTTTGATTGCTGGAACAATGAAAGGCTCGCGTTTGCAAGATGCTTTCTATTTTAGAGATGAGATGAAAACTATGGGTTTGCTTCCTGATGTATGTTTTTCTCTTTTCTCGTTAATTTTTGAAAGATTATTACTATTTTTAAGCCATGTCATTTTTTCGATATTATAGGTTGTGCTGTACAACTTTTTGATATCAACCTGCGGGAAAAGCAAGAATTCTGACCAGGCAATTAAGGTAAAGCTATGCTATTGTAATTTTTTTTAGCAGGGATAAAGTGCTATTTGTATTTGGATTTTGCTATTTTTTCTCTTTTGTTGAAGATTTTGGACGAGATGAAGAATTCTGGAGTGAAGCCGAATGGACAAACCTATATCTGTCTACTTAATGCGTGTGCTGCTGCTGGTCGGTTAGATCCAGTGTATGTTATTTCTTCCCTGGTTTATATCTTTTCTCCTTTTTCATCTTGATCACCATGCTCAATCGCTCAACCTGATGACCCTTTTCATCTAGCTGCATGGCTTTGTAGCCTTAAGTGTATGACTGGGAAAGGTTAACAATGAAATAAGGTGCAGCTTCACAAACTAAAATGATTGGTATAATGCATTTCCCAACTTAACTTCATTAACTGTAATGTTTGTTGAGGACATCAATGACAGTCAATTCTGCCCATATACAGCAAAAAATCTCAGATTTTGTTGCCAATGAACTCATGGACCATGTCTTCAGCCAACAATTGGCTTGATGTTGAGCCATGTAGCATCATCAAGTTATGTTTCCCATAAATTGTCTTATTGACCTGTGAAAAATTAAATTATTCAGCATCATCTAAAATGTTACAGGTATGCAATTGTTCGTGATATGACTTCAGCTGGTGTTGGTTTGAACAAGTTCTGCTATGCAGGACTAATAGCTGCACATAAGAACAAGACACCCATAGCAGAAGATGTAGCCACCAAAGTAACTATTAACAATTCTCCTTTTTCTGAACATCATTTTCTCTTTCTTTCAGAATTTTGAAGCTTTTCTAATAACCTTATATTGTTGGAAGATTATTGAGCTTGTTGAGCAGTCAAAGGGTTGGTCATCAGTTGAAGCATCAACGGGAGAAAATGCTGAAAATGTGATGATGAATGTTTCTGAAGAGGAATTATACAATTTACCAACTGCAGACTATGTTCATAAGCGTCGAGGATTTTTGCGTAAGGAATTGACTGTCTACCATGTGGCCTTTCATGCTTTTACAGAGCTTAAAAATGTTCAGGTAGATTTTCTCAGATCCCTAGTGATATCTTGGTTTGCTAGCCTTTATGAAAATCAATTTCTACTATACCACTCACTATTGCTGCCTCAATTTTTCTGGTGCTTTTATTTATCATTAGTCTTCTTCTTGTTTTTTCTTGGTCGCGATAGGCTATGGAAGTTCTTGTGGAGATGCTTAAGAGTGAAAAAAAGGATCCTGATGTCTTTATTCTCTTGCAAATAATGAGGTATATTAGTTGATCATTATTTAACATTTGAGGTCAATTTAATCGAGCTATGTACAAGACCAATGCAACATGGATTTATTCATTTTCCTTTCATACCCTATTGATATTTTCCTAAACAGTCATGAAAATGTGTGCATGGTTTCAAATAACGAGTCCATATATACTCTCTCTTCGTGGTTTATCATTTGGTAACTGGGAAGAGTATTAGCTTTAATTGGCTATCAGCTGTTCATGGATAGATAGTATATCGAGTGGTGTATTTATCAGAGTACCACCTTAGAATTTGGTGATTGACTTCCTTGTATACACCTTTCTAATATACACTTTATATGAAATCTTTCTTTTAATTTTAGTTTTAACTAATATAACTGGCTGCTAACCTGACCCTTGTAATTGCCTTCCTAGTGATACACTTTTTTTAATAATCTATATTTTATTAGAGTTGTTATACACTCTTTGCAAGTGTCGTGCAGTTAGGTTAGGGACAAGGTTTATATGGAAGAGCATATGTTATTTGGCAGGGGAACTCATATAGATTTTTCCATTTAATGAATTAACTCTTAGAAAATTAACTTTCTTATTCTCTAAAAATCTTTAGTTGCTCTGAGTTTTGTCAAAATTTATGTCTTCTACATAATGCATGAGTCTTGTGCGAACTCTCTTCCTGAATCTCATTCCATGGCCTGAATGTTTCATGTTTCTGGTAATTATGATGTGGTTAGCCATGTTGCACTTCCTAGAACCATAGAGAGGAGACAGAAAGAGTATTGTTCTGTTCCAAGAATCATCACAAGAAAACTCAAAATAAAACATTGAAAACACTTGTGACATGCTCATTTGAAAATAAATACCTTTGTGTGGCTTGAAGAGGTGCCTGCATGATCGCAAGCTTTAGTGGATAGAAATGCACACCACTATTGTAATTAGTATTGAGGAGCGTTGCAGAGGGTTAACTATCTTTAATAGCATGTCTTTTATCACGGGTCTATAAAGTTTATTAATTGTTCCAACTCTAGTCATTTGCTTTGCAATTTTTATTGGTCTGAGTTGAGTTTGTGAAATTTAATTTCCATACAAGAAAATTAATCTGCAAAATAGCTTTAAAAGAAAAGAAAAAAAATGCAAACTCGCCTCTTCTAGCTAGGTGTGCTTGAAGTTGGATGAGAATTTTGCTATATATATATATATTCCTTTAAAGATGCTTTCTTCCTTTCTATTTCTGTTTATTTTGTCAATGTACAAGTGAAAAAATTCATAAATTACTTCTATAAATTTGTCTTTTTTTGAGAAATATGAAGGTGACTTATTAAATCAAGTTATGGGAAAAAGAAGCCACGATAAAATTTCTTTTTAGCATTCTTCTATCTTTACTGTAATTTTAATTGATTGAAAAAATAAGAAGCTTATTTGTCCTTTTCTGCTGTCTTCAAAGAAAACAAACAATTAATTTTTTTCTTATAATATAGTAGGATGTGGACCTCTGCTTGCTTTAACTATTTTTTCAGAACAAGATTAGAAATGCAATGAAGGCTTTTCATTTAAATTATTCCTATGGTATCAGTAATGCATTTTTCTTTGTCATAGCCATCGCACTTCGTGTGCTTTTATGTGATCATTACAATTTCTAATGCATGGGGCAGTGCCTTGGTGGTCATTTCTTATTTTTCATTATAAACAAAAAAAGGAATCAAATAATGAAATTTAAATGTCAATGCAATAACAATTACATCATAACTCAGATTACCATGTTGATATATATATAACTCAGATTAACGTGTGCCAAACAAGTTCTAAGAGCATTGAAAGGAATCTGGATATGAAATGTGCTGCTGAGAGAACATTTGTATCTTTGAGAGGCTGGTAATGTTGTATTCAATGAAGAATATGGCAATGAATAATTATTGGGGAAACAAACAAGCTAAGATAGACAGCTACTAGTGGGAAGTAGATACAATCAAATATTAGTTGTGTAAGCAGATGGAAGAGACTGAATAATTTGGCTGAGATTCTTATTATGTCTGTAGCAATGTAGAATAGGATTATATGGCTCTAACATATGGCATTGCAAGGACAATAGGAAGACAAGAAAGAATTTTGCTTGTGTAAAAATCTGTTCATGTTCGAACAATGATTTTAGATTATAGAGAACATAATAAGAGAGTTGTCACTACTAACTACCCATTGAATTTTAGGCTGTCTTTCCAGTCCACTTGTTGTGTAGAACAGTTTTTTTTTTTAATAAGCATTGGGTGTGCATCAATTAGGCCAAGGCTATTCTTGAATTTGCAATCTTTTTTTCTTTTTTATTATTTTGTTATTTCAATTGTTCATTTGACATTAAAAACTATGAAGTGTCCTTCTAAATCCTTTTTGTCTAGGTGCTATCTACTTTCTGGAGACCTTGATCGTGCTCTTCAAGTTTTTAATGATTATATGAATTCCATGAAGCCTTCTTTTATAGAACTCTACACGGTGAGTTTTGTAACAACTGCCATATCTGCGATTTGTATATATATCAGTTGGCTGTTATATTGAATTCTTGCATTGCATATCACTTTGCTGTTGGAAAAACCAGCTTTCTTTTTTCTGACTTTATGTATAAGTAGGTTGTAGCGATATTGAACAGAAATTCTAGAACATTTTTGTTCACATGTATCTTCCATCTCAGAATCATGTCCTTACTTCTGCTTCCAGCAGCAGAATTGACCTTACTTGAAAAATACATGCATTATTTAATGTTCTCAATATTACATGTAGTAAGATGTGCTAACATGCACATTTATTTTACAAAATTTCAGGGGTATATATGTCAGTTCATAAAAACTTTCTTCTGTAACGCCGTACACTCTTTCCTCTTTCCTCTCTCCTCTCTCTCGAAATCTCCCTACTGGATTAAATGCTCTTCTTATTGCTCTATTTCTGTGTATCAATCATCTATAAACAATTCTCAAGAAGTGAAAATTACCTATAAACTCTTCACCTTTGAATTCCCGCTTTTTTCACTATTGGGACTTTAGAATCATGTTTTTTTTCCTAATAGAAGTGGAAAGGTATAGCTTATTGGATCTGAAACTATTTTCCTCCAAAAAATCATGTTTGTTACTCTTAACAATCGTGTGAATTAGTTCTTCAGAATGTGGATTGTGATGAATCTTTTCTTCTTCATGAATCATTATATGATCACTTTTTACTAATTTAGGCTTCTTGCTTCTCAAACATCAAGTGACAAGATCTGACAAGAACTTCTGTGTTAACATATTGCTTATTAGTGAAATGGAGAAATTTGAAATTTGAAATTTTGATGGTTTTTAACAGTTCGTTGCATAAAAAAGAGGGAGAAAGGAGAAGGCAGGGGCCTTTATCTGTTTGTGGGAGGATGCAGATCTTTTTTCATACATACTAAAATGACAAAATCTTCCCTGAATGCTATTTTTATTATATGAGAGAACAAGGCTATTTTATTTCTAAAAAACAGTGGGCACATTACTTACCTACAACGGGCTGCTAACTTGCCATTATTTGAGCGGAACCCATTTCTATTTGGACTTAGATTACCTCTCAATGCATTAAACTGCAAGCATATTCATCTATTCACAAAATCACGTTTTTTTCTCTCCACAAATGACTCTTCCTTTCTCCCTGTTGAACACATGGACCCCCCCTCCCCAATCTCCTCCTCTCTCTCCACTTGATCTGCATATATTCTCTTTTCTTCCTCTGCCAGGTCACCACCAAAAATCTTTGTTACTTCTGCCACTGATGATGACAAGAGGGTTCTCACCTATTATCCATTCTTTATAGAAGTGCATACAAAATTATGACTTGATTTATTTTACAATTTCTCTTTTCCATTACATCATTTTTGTGAGCCCGAACTTTTTTTCTTAACATATCTACAAAGGGAAACCTAACTTTTGTAATATCATAAATTGAATTTACAATTAACCTTTGTTTCCTGGTAACAGTGTGAAAATATATGAATTGCCACCAGAAACTTGCTTTTTGGAGATTCCCTTCTTTGTTTGCATGTGTTTTTACTTTCCTTTTGTCCCTTATTTTGCTGACTAGCAGCAATTTGTTTCATATTTTCTTCTTTAATTTATTTACATCTGCCACTGTGGTGTGGGGAATCAATTTATTTTCTGTATTGGTGCAACTAAGCTGATCATAACACAAGCCTTAAACTGCTTGAACTTCTCATAGGTACTTATTGAGGGAGCCATGGTAGGGCATACTCCAAGAGGAATGCAAATTGCTTTAGACAAGCTGGTACGGTTAGTTTATGGTTCTATACTATGTTTCTGATAGTGTCATCATTGTGCCTTCATATAGATTCTTGAACAATGCAGGAAGAAATGACGCAGAGAAGCTTCTTCTTGTTTCCAAAAATTGCAAATGATCTACTCCTCATAGCAGCTGGTGATAAGGTAATAATTATGCTGCATTTATTTTTCATGAGGCACCATTCATTGTCATTAATAGTTAGAAATGTTTATATGTTGTTGAGCTCTATATCTCATCATTTTATGATAAAATTACAGAAAGGTGGATATACCACTGCCAATTATATTTGGGACCTGACACAAGCTCGCAAAATGCCACTTTCATTTCCTGCGGTGGAAGCATATTACAATGGGTTAAAAGTAAGTCTTTTTTGTTTCATAATGCACTGTAGGATTTTACAATGGTCTGCTGTTTATTTAAGCTTGTTGTTACCTCTTTTTTATTGTCCTGTAGCTTCATTCAACTACACCTTCCCATATTCATGGTGAAACTAATAGGTGAAAGACTTGCAGAAAATGGATATAAATTCTTCAAGTGACTCAAATAGGTTAAAGAATTGCAGAAAAAGTTATCCATAGTGCTCTTGGGTTAGAGCGGAGGTGGGTCTTTAAATTGACATGACATATGCGAGGATGAGTCTCTGAGAATTTAGCTTTGCAGGCCTTGTGATTAAACAAAAAATATTAGCTTAAGCAGCATTGAGTTTACAGAACAATCCTGATGTTTTTCGTCCTTGATAAACTGGAACTTCTCATCATTTATGTCCATAAAGGGGACAGAACTCATCGGATTACATGTTAATATTATAGGTATTTCCTAATACCAATCGCATGGTTTTCCTTGCACTCTGCAACTCATCAGATCATCTATTAATAATTTAGGTATTTCCTAATACCATCCGGATGGTTTTCCCTGCTCTTGGCAACATTTTTCCAGTTTTCTCGATTGTGGAGACATTTTTTTCTGGAACTATCGAACATTTTTTTCACACACATGTCCCTCGAAAGACCCCCTTGGATCATTTTCAGTGAATGAAAATGTCTGGTGGTCATCTCACCATGTGCTCTGTTCAATACATGCTGCACATATGGTCCTGTTATCTCCATAAGCAGATTCCAATGCCCTTCCATAAGCTTCGAAAGTTGGAGTTGAGCTAATGAAATTGCAAAATGCAATGTGTTGTTCTTTTAAAGTAATTTAGGAAAGTTCATCCGGTGGTTTTGCAACATATTGTTGGTTCTAATTCCTATCGCTGTGTAGCTACCTAACTCTCTTCCTTCTCTTCTTTGAACGGCAGGGGCGCTGTGTACCAGAAGATGATCCCAGATGGTTGCTAGTTTCTAGTACATACGAGAGGCTACGCCCAAGATCTGGAGCAGGAACTGGACCTGCAAGACAGCAGGCGCAGAATATCAAAACTGATACCAAAGAAAGAACGGCTTTTTAAATGGACATGACTGTGGCTTGCTTTAGAGAGTGTCCATAAAAAGGATGTAAGGAGGTTACATGGATTATCATATGGTGCTGCTCATGCAGGGATGTCACCGTAGCCTGACAGTTTTGATGCTCAGTAACTTATTTCTTTCCTTACCCCGCCACCTAATAATTGAAGGCAACGATCGTTCAAGCAATCCGTGTTACCCTTGTTAATCTTCTAGTTACAGTTTATACCTTTTTTTTAAACTACGTTTGTAATTTTGTTTCTGTGAGGTTCAAGGAAAGGATGAACATGCCCTAGTTGATTTAACTTGGCTAGTAGTAGTAGTAGTAGTACTACTACTACTACTACTAATAATAATTAAAAATGTTAATAGATGAATTTTTGCAAGTATAATAAATGAAAAACAGGTTTTCAAACACAATTATAACACAATTATATGTGAGTACTAAATGATTCTTCATTTGTGATTTGAATAAAAAAAATAGAAGTTAAATCAAGAAAGAAAAAAAATCCTAACTTTCCCATTATACCAAATTAATTTATTTTCACTAATTACAATTATATTTTTTTTATGGGTGTATTTTAAACATACATTTTATTTTAAAAATTATTTAATTAATGTGTTTAAGTTTTTTTTAATAGTTTTAATTTGATGATATTAAAAATTAAAAAAATTATAGAATGTTTGGCATTTCATGACATTGGGATTCTATTACGTTTTTGAAAGTTTTTTTTTTAAATTTTTTTAGTTTAAATAATTTTTATTGTAATTTTTGAATTATTTTAATGTGTTAATATAAAAAATAAAATTAAAAAAAATATATTATTTTAATATATATTTTTTAAAATACTTTAAAAAATAATATTTACTGAAATTTCAAAAACTCTTTATATCAATCATCTAAAAATGATTATAACATTATTTACCTGGAAACTTAATGGAGTAAATTTCAATATGTTGTCGTTGGTTTTAAAGCCTGATTAGAAAAATAAATAAATTTAACACCATTTTAAAAATATATATAAGTTAAAAAACTTGGTTTCATAGCCATTTTTTGAAATATAAATAAGTTTAAGCAACTTGTGAAAAGACAACTATTGTTAAAGAGTTTTGTTTTTAATTTTTGCCATTAAAAAATTACTTAACAATAATTAAACTCTGTAAAGGGTTTTTTTTTTTTTTTTTAATAAACCCTAAAGCAAAGCGCCATCATCACCCAACTCAAAGGCCAAAGTGAGACGATTGTTCTTCCTCGCTCGCTTTTCACCCAGTTCCAGCAGCCTCCTCCGAAGTCTTTTCCACCACCGCTCCTTCGCAGCAGCCACCTTCAACCTCCGCTACATAAGCAGTAGTGGTTACCCGTGAGTCATGGTGAGGAATTTTTTTTTTATCTTTCTAGATTCTTGTCCAGTCTGTCAAACACCAAAGAAAGGGAAGGAGAAGGCTAGGCTAGGCTAGACTAGACTAGGCCAGCATTGAGGCTTTAATGCTTTGGATTTTGATAAAAGGGAAAGAAAATCAAGCTTGCTTTGGATTTCCTAAGAAATCTTCCATTTTATTATCCAACATTATTGATTGTTCCCGTCTTTCTCGTTTTTAACCATTTCAATTTTCATTGTAATACATGGATTTGAATTATTTTTAGAATTCTTAGGGTTTTATGCATGATTTGATTAATGGTGTGGATAGTCCGGATGACTTTAGGTTTAAACTTTGCAATGGTGGTATGCCGGTTGCTGACTAGTGCTTCCCTTATCTTTTTTTAGTTTTGGAATTTTGTTTTTGAAGTTGACTTTACTTGGAAAATATTGCAGGTCGAGAAAACTTTTAAAGATGAAGCTACCGAGGAAAAGGGAGAGCGTGCCAGACTGGTATGTTACTGTTTTTTTTTCCCAGCCGGGTTTTTTTTCTCTCACCATGGATGCTGATGTATGCATTAATGTATTTGAGAAGTTTGCGACGAAGTTACTTGTGTGGTAGGAAGTTTTATTTTCATTACCGTGCTGTTATTGTTATCATGCAATTCGATTATTAGTCAATAATTCTTGGATTGAAACAATGGCTAGCTTGGCATCAGTGTTGTCAAAGGTAGAAGGCGCTAAAAGGCACCAAGCCAGTAAAATGACCGAGGTGCTCGGTGCTCGCCCGAATGAACCAAGGCAATATACTATAGATTAAAAAATATATATGTATGATGTTATATTATATTATATAAATCTAAAAAATATATCTTTCCAATTAAGATTAGATCATTAGAAAATCAAAAGAAAATATAAAATACCTTAACATAGTTGTATAAAGTTATATTTTTCACCCTTAAAACAAAAAAAGATAATTTGAAGTAGTAATGTAGTAACTAGCCAAATAGATTAAAATAAAACCTTAAAATCATCATCATTATTCATTAATCTTCAAAAACATCCTCATCCATGCTTGTTCTATACTTGTGTTGTTCTCTACTCTGCTCAACACAAAGTGTGACTCATGTTTCTCTTCAAGTGTCCTTCCTTCCTGTATGCCTCATACTTTAATGATTTTTTTATTCTTTTTTTACCCTAATCTTTGCTTTTTTTTTAAAAAAAATACCCCTAACTTGTTTCTTGTGATAAATAAAAAAATGGACAAATAGGTCAACATATATTATTTTTAAAAAAAAGGGAAAATCCAACAGAAAAAGAAGTATTTCAGTGAGGCACTCGCTTTAACACCTGGTGCCCACTCACGAGGCAATTGCCTAGGCAGCACTTCATTTAAATTCATCGCCCAAGGCTAATTAAGGTGTTGTGGCCTCGCTTTGCCTTGCATGGAGTGCCTAGGCAAGTGCCTCAATGCCTGTTAGCCTTTTAGAATGTTTATTAATGTTGTCTTCTTGTTTAGTTTCTAAAATTTTAAGGATAGGATATTTGTTATGAATTTTGTATTTCAGCTAACCTGAAGCTAGGTTAACCTAGCCTGTGTAATTTTATCCATTTCTTTCCTTTTTTATTTTAGGAAAGAATGAGTGAGGAACATAAAGAACAAGAACAAGTGTTGTTTTTAGAGGAGGGTAAGAAGAAAAAGTTAAAGAAAGAAGCAGAAAAGGCTCAGAAGCGTGGTGTTTGTTACATAAGTAGAGTTCCTCCTGGTATGGATCATGTTAAGCTTCGTCAACTTCTCAGTCAGTACGGTGAAATTCAACGAATTTACCTTGCTCCTCAAAGTATAGTATCTGATACTTCTTTTGTGTTAATATTTAAAAATAAGGGGAAAAATGGGTTTTCAATTTTATTGAGAAATTTTTGCTGTGTGTTTGCAGATAGTTCTTCTATTGATCAAGTGAATGATAATAATAAGAGTAGAAAAAGAGGTGGTGGAGCTAAAGCTCAAGCATACTCTGAAGGGTAATTTTCATACATTTTTGTGTTAATTACATGAACATATATTTGAATTGTGTTGTTTATTATGTAATTGCTTTGTTTGTTGTGTTTTTCAGGTGGGTTGAGTTTGCTAGTAAAAGTAATGCTAAAAGGGTTGCTAATTTGTTAAATGGTGAACAAATAGGTAATTTATAATTTTTTCAAGTCCTTTTGTTTTGTTGAGTTGAATGAGAATTTTTAGTTTGCTCTGTAGAGAAACCATCAAGGAAACATGTCAAGTTCTTGTTCCTTGTATAGATTTTTTTTTGTTGTTTTGTTGATTTTACCTATTCTGTCATATCTTTTTTTAAAAAAAACAAAAAAAGGGTTAGCTTATGTGTGCTGGGATTGCTTTGTAAATAATGTACTTATTTTTTCCTCCAAGTGCTCTTTAATTTCTTCTTTGTCTTCTTGTTTTTTTTAGGTGGGAAGAAGCGGTCACAATTCTATTATGATCATTGGAATATCAAGTATCTAAGTAAATTCAAATGGGATAATCTTACAGACGAAATTGGTATATCACTCGTTTCTGGTGTGCTCTATCTTATCATGTTTTATAGTTTATTGTGTGTCTAAGTTATAGTGCTTTAAATGCAGCTTACAAGAAAGCTATTCGGGAACAAAAATTAGCGATAGAAATTTCTGCTGCAAAGAGGGAGCGGGATTTCTATCTCAAAAAAGTTGACCAGTCTCGTGCTTTAAGCTCTATTGAAGAACGAATGAAGAAGGTAAACAGCATCTATAACTTCTCACTGTTACAGACTTTTTTTTTCCTGGAACGACCATCTATGGTGCTGTTTTGAGATATTTTGGCATTGCTCAAGCCATCAATTTGATGCACCTGTTTAAGGAATTAAACTTGGCTTTTCGTTCTCTGTGTCAGGACTACAATACTCAAGTTCCGTCTAGGCCAGTTTAAGTATGTTTGGCACAATTGTTGGGCAGTATGGCTAGCTTAGAATCAGTTAAAGCCAGATATTTTCATTGTGAATCTGAAATTTGTTAGTAGGTACTTGAAACTTGTAATTAAATGATTTTTTTTTTGTTTATTTAGAGAGGCAAGTAAATCATTTTGAGGTCTGATTGAATAGGCTCCTTTTGTTTTGTAAGAGTTAGCCTCCCCTCAGTAGCATGACACTTTCATGATGAGTTATGGTACGGACACAGCTGAGACACGATGCCATGTGTCGGCTCCTTCTATATGGTTGAAATTAATTATATCATTGAAATTTGATTAAAAAAAGGTAGTTCTCTTCAATAGGATGGAAGAAATAAGAGGAATAGGAATAGGAGGATTGAGGGGTTATTGTTATCAGAGGGCGGTGATGTGCTTACATATGTGTGTGTTTTATTTATGTGATGTTTTCAAATCTGTATTTCACATCCATAGGTGTTGAGCATGCATTAGAATATGCTGCTTACATGATCATCTATGATGAATTCGTCAATGAACATTAATCAGATACTCTCTGTTATTGTAATCCTTAATATGCTGCTTGTGTGATAATTATTGTAAAATCCTCAATGAATACTTAACAAAGAGACTTTATTATACCCCTCCTAGCTCCTTGTGTCAATAAATGTCAAAACCAGTTATCTTTTCATTTCATTGGACATGGCAAGCTCTGATGGGTAAGCCAGGAACCATAAGTTTTTGAGGGAACTTGAAAATGTAGGTGCTTTAGAGGCATATACTTGATTGGGTTTAAGGGCAGCATGCTTGCAATTTGCAACTGATAAAGATGTAGCATATGCGTCTGTGTGAACATGAATTTTGCCAGACAATTGTTATTTCCTATTTTGATCGACTTGGATATATAACACTCCTTGTGTCAAAACACACACACACACATTGGAATTTTTTTTTGTACATGCTGATGCTTTGATACCCCTAACTAATTATAAAGTCTCATGAATTTCATGCCATTCTGTTTTGTTTAGTATGTCTTTCTTGTAATGTAAATTAATGGTTTCACCATTTGCATTCTGGGACTTTTTCTCACTTTTTTATGGCATGGCATCATATATTCTTCAACTTCCTTCACGTGATGGGTTTCCTTTTATATTTATAGAAGCAGAAGGTCCAACAAGAATCTGGAGGTGAACTTTCTGTTGCCCCACAGAAACCAACGGTTTGCCGACAATTCCCACAGAAAAAACCAATTGCTGAAAGAGAGAGAAGCAAACCTCATCTCTCTAAAGATGTCCTGGCAGGGGTGAGTCATTATCTGTAGGTAACAACTTTCAACACCTAATCTATTCCTTGGATCTAAGTTTTGCTGCTGTATGCAGGTATTTGGTGGTTCATAGTGATGGGTAGCGAGCATGTCACTTTATGTTCAAGATGAGGAGCTTATGTGATAAAATTTATTGCTTTGCTCTCCCATATGCATGCGATCCATTTTGATGCGTGCGCAGCTCACAATTTTGATACTGTTTGTAACATTTGATGATTTGATCAAAATGAAGTAACTCATCAACAGTAGTCTTGTAAGATCATATGGGCAACCTGTGTATTTTACAGTCACCTATCTGTTTTAAGATCATTATTTTGCTCATGGAATTACTGCCCGTCGGTCTTGTACTCTTTCAGCCTTTACAAGGCACCCAAACTTTTGCAAATTTGGATGCAAGATATTGGTAATAAGGCAGCGTGCAGATTCCCCGGAACCGGGCTGCAATCTATTTTAGGTCAAGGATCTCTCTCTAGCATATGCTGACCGAATGGAGGAAGCTCCATGTCTCATAGCATCTTTGTAAATCTAAAGGAGAAGAGCCACTCCAGTCTATGTTTGTATCCATCCTGACCTGAACTGAGAGCTCATATAGCTGCCGCAAGTCTGTCGACATGTATGGTTACCTGCATGTGCCTCTTCAACCACTTGTCATTAAAAAATGGAGCAGTTGTTTTCATGATGCACCTTGGTAGATGATTTCAGATGAACTTGCAATACTGTACAAGGTGGGAGTCATGAATCTCCGATAAAAAAAAAAAAAATTACGTTTCAGAAAAGCTATGAAGAAGCATGCGGGCTTTCATGCATGTATCTGAACTTAATCGACCAACTACAGATAACTAATGTGATCTTTATGTTAAAATATATATATTTTTTTATGTTTTAAAAATATTTTTGAAAAAATTTTAAAATTTTTTATTTTTTTATGTTTTCAGATCATTTTGATGCGTTGATATAAAAAAATTAAAAATTAAAAATTATTATTTTAATTTCTAATAAAATACACTTTAAAAAGCAACTGGAATCACATTTTCAAACACAACTTTAAATGTTCATATGCAGTCACATAAAAGTTTTGCGGGATCCGGATATGCAGGATGACATTGCATATTAAGAACAAATAAGTAGTTTTATTTGTGTTTCAATTAGCTGCAACACCCTCCTCTTTGAGCAATAGTTCCATCCCTTGTACCTGATGTGCTTTGGGGGCCATATCCAACCTTGATCCCTGATGACTGCATTTGTAACAACAAAGGTATCAACAAAACTAACATCAACTTGCACTGACATGATAAATGGATGGTTCCAGACACTGCCTATTAAATGATTACCTCGTTGGATACATCAAACAAACCTTTCTAGATATTCTGAAGGATTTTTCCATTAGTCCCTGTGAAGGCCTGTGATAAATTATTATAATAATATTTGTTGGTATGCTTTTTAAGTTGGAGGCGCGGGATGCGAGGGAATTAAAGACCTAACAAAACTAAGGCCTGGATTAGGAGATTGATGATACTCTAAAATTTAGAATGCTAGGTAAGTTATTTTTCACCGTGTGTGGATGATAGATGATCACGTATTCATGTTTATCTTTTATTTTTCATAACTAAGGATTTTAAGGGTTAGTGACGGAGGCTAAATTTCCTATAAAACAGTTATTTATGAATTTTAGGGACCCTCCGATAATTAAGTCAGTGACTTTATTATAAATAGTTGCAATAAATGAGCATTAAATTCTAAGAACAAGAAAGTTTGTTCTTAATTTATATATGATAAATGTTGAGAATAAGTTGTAAAGGAGTGAAGATGGTAAACCACTTTCCTGGATCATTCATACAGTATTTATAACCTTGAATTTTTCTTTTTCTTATTTAAGGAGTTGTGGGTCTTTTTCTTCTTCATATCCAAATGGAAGGAAGACCCTTACAATCAACATTAATATTGATTATAAGCGTCTCCTTACATGACATTAATTATTGATGGGAGTATCATATGTCTATAGAAGATGATCCTACATCAATCTATACATGATATTAATGTTGATGGGATCATCCCTTATAATCAGCATTAATACTGATTGATGCATAGACGACCCTTAGAGGACTTTTTGCATAGATAGGATGTAAGGAGATGATGACCCTAGATTCCCACATTGGGTGCTTGTATCTAAAGGAATCCTTGGCTCAAAAAGGCGTTGATCCTAGCATTTTGGGTCTAGTGTGTAACTAAGCCTAAAGGGTTAGGTCTGTCATCTTACCAAACCCACAGACGCTCAGGCCTGATGTTTAAATGAGCTTTAAAGGGTTGGGTATGACATCTCGCCAGACCCACAGGCGCTTGGGATCTGCACGTAGCCAAGCCCATGGGGGTTGGGTCTGACATCTTGCTAAAACCATAAGAGTTTAAGCTTGGCTGTAGTCGAGCCCAAATGAGGTTGGGCCTAACATTTTTCCATACCTTCTTGTTATGGGCCCTGGCCTCTACTGAGCTTCTATAATGGATCTTTTTTCTATTAATCCCTTATAGTCATAAGTTTTATGAGAAAAAAAAAGGTTTTCAGTATGAAATACTTCGATCCATTAGTAGCCCCCTAGTCTTTGTGAATTTAATACGTGAAAATCTTGAAAAGGCCATCCTTTTTAATTAATTGATCTCTTTACCTTCCTTGTGCGTTTTGTCTTCCCAATATTTAATTGTTGGGATCCTCTTGGCCAAATGTCACATCCTTATTAGAGGTCTTTTTTAGAAATAAAAAAGATGGCTTGTATTTAATGCAGTATTTGAGCATATTTCTAGAGATCTGAGATAATATGACATGTTCTTTATCCAACAGTTGGGGTGATAAATCGTCTCCTTTATAAACCTAGTCATTTACCTCCATCTTTCTTTTACTTTTTGCAGTTATTGTCAAGTTGATTTAGAGATTTCTTAAGTAAGTCACTTGATTAATACTTAAAATTGTATTTTTATTAAGGTTTTATATCATCATATTGCACTTAAAGTATCATTAAATTCCCTAACTTAAGCATGTTTTATAATAAGTCTGATAATATAAGATATCTTTAATTTATGGTAAATGCTCATTTCAAATGAAGGCATGTTTCACAATTCAAAGGATTGATTGATTTGTTTAACTATTGAAATTTAGAAGACAAAGAGAGGGCTAAGCTTGGAGAAGAGATGTTGGTTCAATTCAAACTGGAACATCATTCGGTTATTGGATCATAATTGAAGTTGTAGAACTTGGATTTACGTCTGATTTATATGGATGAAAAGCTAAGACATAGGCCTAAAACTTTCATGCATAGTCCAAGATTCAAAACGGCCCTTTTCAGGTTCAAATTGTAGCAACAAAAGAGACGTCAGTATCTGTCCTGCAGCCCAGACACTGTTTAGTGTTCAGACCATATCTTGAGTTCTAGAAGTCAAAATGAGCTCATTCTTGTTTTGTTGGAAAGTTGAGACAATATCCCAAAACTTTCATGAAGACTATCTATTCAAATTCGGATGTTAGCAATGATGTTTTGTTCAGATAAGAAGATAAGGGTTGTCACCAAGTCAAAGAGGTGGTCACCTACTCAACAATTAGTCATCAAATCAATAGTTCTTAATTTCAGCCTATAAAAGGAGGCATTTGCCACACATTTAGGCATATTGGTTGTTTAGATCAAGATATTTCTCTTACTCTCTTTCTTTATATTTTGTAATGTTCAAGTTTTATTTTATATTATATTAATCTCTTGTTTATGCTTTTCATTTCCTTTCCTTTACTTAGTTAATTTATATCTTATTTATGTTCTTATCTTGTTTATTTATGTTTCTCTCTTTCATTATGTTTAATTAAGCTTATTATGTCAAGGTAAAAAGGTTACACTGATGGTGTAAGAATAAGTATAGTGTAAACTCAATATGGGCTTTAATGTTTGATACTAACATGTTTTGTATTTGTTATCTTATTCACTCTTAATACTTTGCTTGTTAAATGGTTAATCTAGATTTGTGTTGTATAACCCTTGATACAACAAATACTTGGCGCTTTCATAACCTACTGTATGGTATAACCGACACTTATGCTATGAAAAGAACTTGATTTGTTGTTAAAATAAATTAATATCATGAATACCTAACAACATTTACAAGTATTAACATTATTCGAATAAGATAACTAATGTAATCATGTTAGCATTTTATAATCCGATTGGAACCTCCTTTGTGTGTGGTTTCCAGTTGAGTAATAAAAAGAGTTTATACTATACTTATTTGAAATACCATTAGTGAATCATCTAACCTTGACAACTGTTTTATCTTTGTTTAATCCTTATATCAATATCCAATAAAATTCTCATAAACTCTTTGTTTTATTAAATAAATATATTATTTGTAATTTATATAGTTCACCTCCATGTGGTTCGACTCCAGTCTTGTCAGGTTATTTATTACTTCGACACTCCTACATTTGGGATAAGACATCAATCTTTTGTTCATGTCATCACTCCTAAATTTTTATCTTGTACATCATTTTCCTTTTTCTTAGAAAAAATGGACTCTTATAGGGTTAGATCTGATTCTAGAAGTATAAACATCATTTCACCTAGTATTTTAAGGGGTTTTTAGGAGAGGGAAAGGTCACCTCCAACCCTCGTATTTGACGCTCCCAACACTCTAAGTGTTGGGGAGGTGTTAATGGTCGATAACTTGGTACCCATGTAGCCTTGTAGCCTTTTAAGAAAGAAAGAATCAATGAGGAGACCTTGGTTTCTACTTGGGGATGCTTTGAAATTATAGCCCCCTTGTGTATGTATGAAATAGGACATTCCTTCCCTCTTCAAGGATTTATTAGCGATGTTTTTAGATATTATAGGTTAGGCTCGGGACAATTACACTCTAGTGGGTGGTCTTATCAACATTTGATAAGTTTCTTAGGCTTGTTAGTGTAGAGCTCACCATAAACCTTTTCGGATCTTGTTACCAACTGGTCACGAGTACTGATGACGGTAATGATTTCTGGTGGTTCCTTATTTTTGCTAATAGCCCTAGTGGAGTGATGGGAAAATCTCTCAAAGGCAAGCTCGTGTGCCCAAAGAAATAGAGAGAAAGGTGGCTAATTATGAGGTACATTGGGACAGTTAGCCTTTAGGGAGGTATGTACCAAATTCGAGGTTGTTCCCATACCTAGAAGGTACCTTCTTGTGAGGTGAACAACATGCCTCGTTTGAGTCAGCAAAGAAGAAGCTCTTAGTTGTTGGCTTCTACCTTAATGGAATACGAAGTCAACGAGATTGCTAAAAAGGAATACATGAACCTGTTACAAAGTATGCAACTTTTCTCCTTTTGTTTTTATTCAATAAAAAATCACCTTTGATTTTATTTTTATACAGGGTTGATAGCCGAGGAAGAAGGAGAGACCTCTGCTATATCAAAAGAAAGGAGTTTATCATCATTAAGAGAGACGTTTTAATTTCCTGAAAAAGAAATGGAGCATGACCTGATTTTTTGGATGAGCTCCTAATTTATGAGGGAGCAATAACGAGGGTTAGAGCTCCTGCCTAAATAGAAGCTAAGGGGAATCGTACCCCCCTGGTTGGGGCTCATGCTGACTAGACTCCCCTAGAAGTGATAATGGGTGTCATTTTCTATTTTAAAAAGGAAAAGGGTCTCCACCCCTATAGAGGCAGGCACTCGATCCTCGTAATGAAGATATATGTCTCTTTGTCTCATCTTTTATTGTGGTCATGGAGGCTACAACTACGGAGTCCACATCTTGAGGCCAAAAGTTTGAGGACACCTTTTCTTATCTTGCACTTAATCATACCCCATTCAATTTTCTTGCCCTAAATAAAGAGAAGAGGCGGGTTATAGAGGTTGTTGATGGTGGAAAAAGGGTCCTCGTCATTCTTTTAGACATCCTCTAGATGTCCAGTGAAAGCTACCACCGTCATTTAACTATGATGAGCCAAATGAGTTTTAATTTAAGGAATATCTTTTCTATCTTCTTTTTTGCTTACGAGGCCTTCTAAACCTTTATCATTTACGAACTTTTATAATGTGTGCCAACTCTAAAAGGATCTGGGCATATGAGAGGAGCCAGTGAAGGATGTTATTACTAGTCACATAGTAGGTCATACTACTTTTTAAAGGCTCCAAAAGGAGAAGACCATCATGAAGACCGAGATGAGAGGTTTAAAAGTGGCATACATTTCCTTGATGGGTAAAATGAAGTTATTCTTCATATAAGCTCCACTGAATAGCGGTTGCAGGAGGCCCTTCATAAAGTTACAAATTTAAGGCATACTATCATGAAGTTACAAGCATTTAAAGATGTTATGTGTTTGGAGCCCCAAGATGCCAAAAAGAAAGTTCAAAACTTCTAAGAGAGGCTGGAGGCTGGAGGCATTGAAGAGTTCTGCTAAATAATTCCAATAAGTTTTTAGAGGGTTAGTAGGCTTGTCTAAGACGGTTGGGGACAAGATTTTTCTAGCTATGTCCAATCTATACTTCTTTAATTGCTCTAAGGGAATGCAAATGGACTTTAGTGTTGCCTTTCATTCCATTCTCATGCATGATTTTGAGGACGTGTTTCCTGTTAGGGTCGTTATTGCCCACTGGGCAGAGTACTTAGCTGAGGAGCTTGGGCTGGATCTCTAAGCCTCCTAGTATTTTTATTAGTATGTATATTCTTATATACACCTTAGTCCTATGCGGTTGATGATTGTAATATACATTTATGTAATGAGAACTTTTTTTGATAAAAAATATTTCTTGTTTTGTTAATTTATATGGCCTTAAAACCTTGGTGTAGAGATTTTCTCAGGGTCCAACGCCCATCTTTTATTTGTATATTTATGGGTTTAATACTTATCTTTTAGTTGAACACTTTTGGGTTTCACACTCACCCGCCGTTATACCACTTTGAGTCTAACACCCATCTAGCTGAACGTTTATCAAATATCAAACTTTGGTAGGATTCCCCCCTACTTGGAACCAAAGAGAAATCTTGGGTTGCAAGTATATTTTTGTGTGTTCAGTAGGCTTATTATAATGCCCTTAGGATTACATATGCATTCATGTTGTGGAGATGAAAATTGTTTTGTAGAGCAACTGGTGAAAGCCGATTCTTCCTTGTCATTGGAGTTGTTGGTTATTACCTTAGAAGATTCATATCTCTTTTGTTAATAGCGTTGTCATTCCCATTCTTGGAGGTTGTGTCGACGCACTAGGGAAATCATATGTATCCCTTCCAAAGTAAGTTGTGCAATCACACTAGAAAGACAATTTATCCCCTCTAAAGTAGTTGCCCTAGAGAGATGTTATCAATTCATTTTTGTTGATGTTATTGTCATTCCTATCCTTGGAGGTTGTGTAGGGGCACTATGGATATTACATATGTCCTCTCCAAAATAAGTTGTGTAATCATACTAAGGAAACATCAATCCCTTTTAAGGCTTATTATGCAATCGCACAAGGGAGATCATGTTCATCACATCCTTGAAGGTTGTGGGGTGATTGTCCTAGAGAGATGGTATCATTCCTTTTTAGATGAAGGCGTTGTCATTCTTATTCGGAGGTTATGCAGGGCATTAGGAAGACCATGTTTGTTTTCTTCAATGTAAGTTTATGCAATCATGCTATAGAGGCAATTAATCTCTTCTAAGGCTTATTATATAATTGCACTAGGGAGACCGTGTCCATTTCGTCCTTGTAAGGTTGTGGGATAATGGCTATTTTGATTCCTTATTTTGGATTGGTATGGCCCTTGGGCATTCCCTATTAGAGACAAAAATCATAATGGATATATGGATAATTTATACTTTATTGATTGTGATATAATTTCAAATGATATGAGTACCATATGTGATGAAGATTTCTTCCTTTTATATCTTGAAGATGTTAGGTGTTGGTCTTTACTATTTTTGTTATTCGAAAGGGGTTGTCCCTTCTCAAGGTTAGTTTTCCTCTATTTTTTTTATTGCTGATTTCCTCCAGCTTTCTCAGTACTATGTCACCGAGCTTGAAGATTTTGTTCTTAACCTTAACATTATGATAATATGCAATTTTGTTCTTATATACCTTATTTTTATAGCTATAATTAAACGGGTTTCTTCTAGGAGATCTAGGTTATTCCTGAGGTCTAGGTGGTTACCTTCCGATATGTAGCAGCCCACTCAATAACTCGGGCATCCGATTTCAGCCAAGATTATGGCCTTAGTTCCATAGGTGAGGAGAAAAAGATTTTCCCTGATAGATGTTTTCTGGGTGGTTTTGTAGGCCCACAAGATCTTATTTAACAGCTCTACCTAATTTGACTTGATCTCTACTATCTTTTTTTTAATCCATTCAGCAGAATCCAATTGGTAAGTTGTCTTGGTTGTTTGTTTAGGGATGAGACACCGAGGAGAATCAATGGTTGATATGGAGTTTTTGACATTGTTCCTTCATTTTATGGTTGTCGAATTCTGTCTTATTATCGACTATTAAAACCTTTAGAATCCTAAATCTACAAATGATGTTCTTCCATAGGAAATAAATGACCTTGTTGACGGTGATAACTACTAATGCTTCTACTTCGACACACTTAGTGAAGTCGTCGACACCCACCAAGATGAACTTTTTATTTCTCATGGCTTTTGGGTAAGGGTCTAATATGTTTACCCCCTACTAGGTAAATGGCCATGGGGAAGGTATGATGATGAGCTTGGAAGAGGGTTGTCTAGAGATTGATGTAAATTTTTGATATTAATCACACCATTTCATAAAAGTAGTAACATCACTAAGGATCATTGGCCAATAAAACCTTGTTTTAATGACATGGGCTATAAGAGCCCTAGATTCGGTGTTTAAACCACATATTTCCTCATGAATTTCTCATAAAACATAAGCACTCTTCGTCAAGGATAAGAATTTCAACAAATAAAACCTGGATAGATCGCTTGTATAAGATCCCATCAATCATGCAATACTTGATTGCATGTCTAGTTAAATAGATGGCTTCATTTCTATCTGAGAGCAACTTTCATGTGAGTAGATAATTCTCGATAATAGTTCTCCAATTATTTTGTATGTTGATAAATGTAGTTATTGGTCCTTTTCATATACTTGTTTTCTTGAGAATTTCAATCCATACTCCTAATGAAAGGTTGATCAAGTTGGATCTTGCTAATTTAGAAATAAGGTTTGCTCTCGTGTTCTCTTCTCTAAGAATCCAGGTAATCAGAATTTCCTTGACTCTTTTTATCCCTAAGAGGAGAGTCCGGACCTTTTAAAGATACTTTTTTAAAGTAAGGTTTCTCATTTCAAAAATCCCTTAGCATTAATTTACTATAAATTGGGAATCGTTGTAGTCATGGAGGGGGAAGGGTTTCAAAACTTTTCCTATACCTAATCCTGCTAGGAGAGCTTCATATTCTAACACGTTGTTGGTAAATGAGAACTCGAAATGAATTTCATACTAAAAAACTTGTTTGTTGGGTCTTTCAAGTACTGTTCTAGTGTCACGCCCTTCAAAATTGAAGGACCTATCAACATACAGTTCCTAATATGGGGTTGAGAGAGTGAATTTTGAAGGGACTGCCAGTTCAATAGTTGGCGTAGGATTGTCCAAGTTTTTGCTTTAAAAGTAGCATTTAACTATAAATCTATCAGAAAGCTAAATCGATTCATTAGTTTGCTTCTAAATCGGACATGATTGATGTGCTCCGTGGAGGGCCTTCTATGTGTTTGGTCAGCTCTTGATATTGAAAATTATGCTTGATTATTTTGATTTTGACACTTCTGATATGGTTCGGCTGCCAGTTTGGGTTAAATTCCCTAACCTACTTCTTCAGTGCTGGTCACCATTGTGTTTTTCTAAACTAGCAAGTGTGATAGGGAAACCAGTGCATTCTGATTCTCCAACAACCTCTATAACTCGACTCTTTTATGCCCGAATGCTGGTTGAGATTGATTTACTTGCTGAATTACCATCATCAATCAATATCACCCTTCTCAATGGTGTTTCCAAACCTCAGGTAGTGTTATATGAATCTCTGCTATGGTTTTGCAAGAAGTGCAACACTTTTGGACATTCCAATTCTGCATGCAACAAATCTTCCAGTCATAAGCGCAAAAAGCATCCCCCAACAGCTTCTGCTCCCTCTGAATGCTCCAATCCCTCAGCTAATACTGAAGCTATTGAAAAACAGTCAATCATGAAGGAACCTTAAGGAGAACCAGAGGTTGATCTAATGGCTGCTGAAGCAGTTGTAGTTGTTGAAGAGAGAGTAGGTTATTCTGTTTGCAAGTGGGCAAAACTGGCTTTACAGCCTAGATCCCTTGATACTTCTTCTGACTCTCCTCAGGTTGTTCATGTCTCTAAAGATCGCTTTGACACTGCTACCACATTGCCTCCAAAGAGGCAATACTTGACAAGGAGCAAAGCTACTGCCACCTCTACCTTTGGCCAATCACGAATGTCATTAGAGCCCCGTTTGTTTGCTGGAAAGTAGTTTCCTTTTGAAAAGTGAATTATTTTCTAATGTTTAGTAGTGTAATGGAAAATAAGTTGGAAAACACTTATTAATGTTTGGTTATGTCATGGAAAATGAGCTGAAAAATAACTTATTAATGTTTTATTTTTCTCAAGTTTATTAAAATAATGAGTAACAAATCTTACAAATTAAAAAGTTGAATGAGAATGAAATTGAAAAAAATATAATTTCATAAATTATCTCAAATAAAATAAATAATAATCAAAATAATAGAGATCAAATCTAAAAAATAAAAAAAATAAAAGATGAAGAAATGAAAATAATAATAATTAACATTTCATAAATTATTTCAAAAAAAATAAGTAACAATCAAAAGAATGAGGACCAAATTTAATAGATAAAAAATTTCAATAAAAAAATGATAAGGGAAAGCAAATAACAATTATAAAAATAAGGACCAAAATTAATATAAAAATTAAATTTTAAGAGATGAAATTGAAAAATAAATATTCAAAACAAAATATATATAGTAATCAAAAGTTTGAGGACCAAATTTGATATAATCAACAAATAGTATGACATTTCTAAATTTTTCACAACTTCCGGAAAGTGTTTTCCGCCCAAATTTTCCAAGAAAACACTTTCCTAGAAATCAAGCCAAATTTTCATTTGACTGGAAAGTGTTTTCCGTTGACCAACTTTCCTAATATTAAACAAACACAGGAAAGTTTGGAAAATGGTTTCCTGAAAAATGAATTCCACGAAACAAACATAGCCTAGGAAAGAGTGGTCTTTCCAAAATCTCCTCATTAGCTGACTCCAGGATCCAGGGCAGCACAATTTCAACTCCATCCTCTTCCTTTTGATATATTATACTCTTGTGGAATATTGGTCAAGGAATATGTCCTTGTGTCTATTTTGGGTTTTCTAGTATTGTATTCTGGTGTTGGCTTTGTAGGCCTGATTTCTAGTTGTTGCAGTTCTATCTGTCTGTTGCTGTGATGTTTTGTTCTTGTCTGTTTTGCTAGTTTGGGTTGCAGGTGCATTTTCTGGCCCTGCCTGTGGCCTCTCCGTTTGGCTTCTGGTTTAGTTTCTTCCAGCTTGATTGAAGTCAGTTTTCCTCTGATGGTCCTGCTTGCTGGCTCTGTATTCTTCTTGCTGGCTTGTTGCCTCTAGTTTTTGGTTGCTAGATTTCTCTTGCATGGGCTTTGTGGGAGTCTAATCCCCCCGGCTATGTTGCTTTTTGGGTAGCCTGTCCCTGTTGGATGCTCTTCTTGGATTGTGGCTGTGCTAGCTTAGCTCTAGGCTGTTTGTCCACGCATAGGGGCTGGTTTGGGCTGCTTGTTTTCATGCTGTTTTACTGGTTCGCTTGCTGTTGTGTTGGCTTCTCAACTGGCTTGATGTTGTTGGTTGCCTTTGTTGCTGGTTTGAGTACTTAGTGTTCTGGTTCCTGATTTGCTACGGGAGCCTGTTCCCCAAGCTTTCTAAGATTCAACTGCTGTTAGGTTGGTGGATTGGTTCATTTTGTCTGCATAAGGGAGCCTGTTCCCTTGTTCAATTTTTTGTTCTGCACATTGTTGTGCTTATTGCCAGTTTGCTTGTTTTGGGGAGGTTGTTTCCCAACACAAGCCTTTTGTGTAGTTGGCTTAGATTATTTCTGTTTAGCAAGATTTGCTTGCTTTGGTTTTCTCAAGGGAGTCTGTTCCCTTTGCCTGTTTATCTCTGCACATATATACTGCTGGTTTCCAGCTTGTTTAGTTTTGATCTATAAATTCTTACATTTTATAAAAAAAAAAATGATGTTTTTTTAAGGTTTTGAAGAAAGGTAGGCTGCATTCTCCCAGCCTGGATATGAATTGGTTCAGGGCAGTAAACCTTTTGGTAAGACATTGACATTTTTTTATCTTCTGCGGAGGAGTCATGTCAAGAATTGCTTGAATTTTCTCAAGATTGGGCTCCATTCCTTTGCTGCTCACTAGGAAGCCCAAAAAATTCCCCCCTCCTATTACGAATGTATGCACTGATGTTTGAGGAACCTACAAGCCTTCCACTAGTGAGGAAGTTTGATCGTAGAGTTCATTTGAAACCAAGAGGTCAACTAATCAATCACAGACCCTATAAAAGCTCATTTATTCATAAAGGAGAAATAGAAAGGCTAGTCAAATAGATGCTAGAAAGTGACATAATCCAACAAAGTGTGAGCCTTTTTGCTTCACCTGTATTATTGGTAAAAAAAAGAGGACAATACATAGCGTTTTTGAGTGGATTTTAGACAATTTAATGAGATAACTATCAAGAATAAGTTCCTAATCCTTTTAATTGATGACTTATTGGATAAGCTATAGGGGTTCGAATTCTTTTCTAAACTAGACCTCAAATTTGGCTATCATCAAGTCTATATAAAGGAAGAAGATTTAGAGAAAACTGTATTAAACCTATCCAGGACACTATGAGTTTAAGGTAATGCCATTTAGACTCACAAACACACCTGCCACCTTTTAAGCACTCATAAATGTTAATGGAATATGAAAAGTTTTGAGATGATATAGATAATAATAGATGAGCGAGAACCTTCAATTGTTTAGGGTTCTAGTTTTGTCCCGCTTGGTGTGGTGGATGAAAGATTTTCTCCTTTAAGAATTCTTTCTCCCATGTGCCTTTTTCCTCTTTCACCAAAGAGGAAATAAGAATCTTCTAAAGAGACCTAAATTTCCATTAAATTCATTCATAAGCTTGTTATGTTCTAAACATCATAAAATGTTTTTTAAGGAAGTTTGTTTTAGTATTTTTTTTATGACATATTAGTTTATAGTTCTTACTTAGAATTACATATACATCACTTGAAATATGTTCTAAAATCTCTTCATGCTAATCAATTATATGCAAAGAAATCCAAATATTGTTTTGTAAGTGGCAAGTGGAATATTTGGGCATGTAATCTTAGCAGATGAAATTGTTATTAAATTTAAGAAGACAAAAACAATGAAGGAATGGCCATCACCAAAATCATTAAAGGAGCTCAGGGGTTTTCTTGGTTTGGCAGGTTACTATAGAAAGTTCACTAGAGGATTTGGTATCATTAGCAAACCACTTACAGATTTGCCATGGAAAAATAGTTTTGGATAAAATAAAGGAGCATAGAAAGCTTTTGATATACTAAAGAAGGCTTTATGTAAGGCTCCAATCTTAGCCTTACCTGATTTCACTAAAACTTTTGTATTGTATATAGACACATGTGCTGCAAGGTTAGAAGCAGTGCTCAATCAAAAGGGCTAACCTCTTGCTTTTTTTAGCAAGGCCTTGGTAGGCAAACATATGGGGTTATCCATATATGAGAATGAGTGTTTGGCAATTTTAATTATAGTAGACAAATTAAAACACTACCTAAAACATCAACAATTTATAATCCAAACCGATCATAAGAGTCTTAAACATCTACTAGACTAGAAGATCCACACCATTAGTCAGAAGAAAGGACTTACTAAATTAATAGGATTGTGTTATCAAATTTTATACATAAAACTGAAAGAAAATGTGGTTGCAGATGCTCTATCAAGAAAATACAACTATAGAACCGACCAACATGGAAATAAAAAAAAGTGAGGGGGATGATTTTAGTGCAGTAACCAGATTGGTGCTTGTTTGGTATGAAGACATTTATGGTTCATACAACAATGACTAAACAATATAGGAGATAATTATTAGTATGATAATAAATGCAAGCAGATTTCTAGATTTTACTTATTAGAAGGCATTCTAAAGTATAAGGGCCAATTAGTATTTGGAGACAATGAACCCTTGAGAAATTAATTATTGTAGATTGCATATAATTTCTGCATTGACGATCATGTTGGAATGCAAAACTCTTACAAAAGTCTTAAGGTTCATTTCTACTAGCCATCCATAAAGAAGCCAGTGAAAGAGTTTGTCTAACAGTGTGACATATATTCCCAAGCTAAAGCAGAAATAGTATCTTATCCATGATTACTACAACCCTTGCTAACTTCCAAGAAGGCATGAGAAGACATCTCAATGGAATTCATTGAGGAACTGCCTAAGTCAGAAAGGAAAGATACTATTTTGGTATTTGTAAATAAATTCACAAAATATAGGTATTTCATAGCATTATCTCATCTTTTTTCAGCTCAGGATATTGCTCACATATTCTTGGACTAGTTTTACAAATTTCATGGATCACCTGCCACAATAGTTATTGACAGGGACAAGGTTTTCACAAGCTTTTTATGGAAAGAACTATTCAAGAGGCAGGGAGTTAAATTGCTAATAAGCACCTCATATCATCCTCAAACTGATGGCCAGCAAAAAGGATGAACCAATGCTTGGAGATATACTTGAGGTGCATGACTATGGATAACCCATAGAAATGGTGTTTGGGGCTCTCTCTTACACAGTGGTGGTGCACTAATAGCTTTCATTCTGCTATAGGCACGACTCCATTTCAAGTATTATCATACCACCAACTAGAGATATGTTCCCAATTGACTCTACTCCAGTTGTTGTCGTGGAAGAGTTAGTGTGAATAAGACTTAATATGGATAAAATGTTGAAGAATCAACTATAAACAATAAGAAAAAAAATAAAGTGGATGGTAGATAAAAGAAGGACTGAACATGAATTTGCAGAAGGAGATTAGGTATTTCTAAAGTTGCAACTATATAGACAAGACAATTTATCTCTTAAGAGGAATTATAAGTTGAATCCTAGGTATTATAGTCCATACAAAATCATTACGAGAGTTGGCACTGTAGTTTACAAACTAAGATTACTAGAAGGCAGCTCATTCCAACTTGTCTTCTATGCTTCACTTTTGAAATAAAAAATTGGTGAAGAGAGTGTGGTTTCATCTAACTTGCCAGTAATGGATGATGGTGGCAGGATTAAGATTTGTCCACTAGCAATTTTGGAAATGAAGCTTATGAAAAAGGATTATAAGGTTGTGGTGTAGGATTAATTTAGTGGTCTAATTCCTTTCTTGATGATGCAACATGTGAGGAATTAGAAAAGACTCAACAACAATTTCTTGAGTTCTATTTCGATTCTTGATGTCAAGAATCAATTGGAGGGATATAGTATTGTTACAATCATTCCATTAAGCAGATTAAGCAACATA